>ERZ1034842.88-NODE-88-length-48724-cov-15.893361_pt1 | contig 48724 bp, 35 predicted proteins | sample MGYA00520634_ERZ1034842 | MGnify/ENA primary metagenome ERZ1034842 (study PRJEB33766, sample SAMN09781734) | gut metagenome | biome: gut microbiome | host: Homo sapiens | place: Madagascar | study: EMG produced TPA metagenomics assembly of the PRJNA485056 data set... | reverse complement strand
AGGCATAGACCTTCTGGTCATGCCTTGCCTTTTGAATGACAAATTGTCGCTCTGGGCGGCGCGCAGCGTCGACCGGTTACGCGGTTTGTAAAACCGCGTAACCTACTACACGGCCTGTGCCAGCTTCTCGGCTCGCTCGGCGGCGGCGAGTGCCTCGATGACGGTGCCGAGCTGATCGCCCAGAAGGACGCCGTTGTAGGTGGAGTTGAAACCGATGCGGTGATCGGTCACGCGGTCCTGGGGCTGGTTGTAGGTACGGATCTTCTCGGAACGGTTGCCGTGGCCGATCTGGCTCTGGCGCTCGGCACCAAGCTCTGCCTGCTGCTTCTCGAGCTCCATCTCGTACAGACGAGCACGCAGCATCTGCATGCAGACCTCGCGGTTCTGAATCTGGGAGCGCTGCTCCTGCGACTGCACCACGGTGTTGGTGGGCAAGTGGGTGATGCGCACGGCGGAGTAGGTAGTGTTAACGCACTGACCGCCAGGGCCAGAGGCGCAGTAGGTGTCGATGCGCAGGTCGGACTGGTTGATCTGGACGTCAATTTCCTCGGCCTCGGGAAGCACGGCGACGGTAGCCGTGGAGGTCTGAATGCGGCCCTGGGACTCGGTCTTGGGAACGCGCTGGACGCGATGCACGCCGGACTCGAACTTCATGACGGAGTAGACGCGGTCGCCCTCGACCTTGAACTCGATGGACTTAAAGCCGCCGGCCTCGCTGGGGCTGGAATCGAGCACGGTGGTCTTCCAGCCGCGCGATTCGCAGAAGCGCTGGTACATCTTGTACAAGTCGCCGGCGAAGATGGCTGCCTCGTCGCCACCGGCGGCGGAGCGAATCTCGACGATGGTGTTCTTGTCGTCGTTGGGGTCACTCGGGATGAGCATGTACTTGATGTCTTCCTCGAGCTGGGGAAGCTTTTCCTCGTTCTCGGAGATGTCCATCTGGAGCATCTCCTTCTCGTCCGCATCGCTGGTGTCGCGGAGCATCTCCTTGGCGGCCTCGATGTCATCGAGCGCGCCGATGTACTCGCGCGAGGCAGCGATGAGGTCGGACTGGTGTGCGTACTCCTTGTTGAGACGCGTGAACTCCTTGATGTCGGAGGCGACGGCCGGGTCGGAAAGCTTCTTCTCGAGCTCCTCGTAGGCCTTAATGATCTTTTCGAGCTTGTCGCGCATGGCGGGACTCCTTTATGTGCGTGAAGGCGAAAATCGGCAGAGTTGATGGGGCGCGCGGCGCCACTGCGGGGGTAAGCCCAGCTAGAACATGTCGATCTTCAGATACATGCGCATCCCTTCGCGTATGAGGTACATAGTTGCGGTCTAACCCATACATGATAGCGTGCGCAGGCATACCTGCATATAACCCGCACGGAATGCGACAAAGGGTCAGTCTCTTTCCTTGAATACAACTTCATCCGAACGCCTCCCGCATTCATCCGCACATATACGGATAAATTTGGGAATCCGATACCCTGAGGGCCGGATCGGCCGGCCCCGGGAGATCGGAGGACGCCATGTCCGGAAAGGGCGGGAAGGGCGCCGCGAGGGCGGTCCCGAGGACCCACGGCAGGCTCACCGGGTACGAGCGGGACACGGTCCAGAGGATGCTGAAGCGCAGGGTTCGCTCGGCCACTTCCTCGAGAGGTTCAAGGGCGTATCGACCCGCAGGCTCCACAGCTGCCTGATGTGGTTCAGATGGCTGCGCGAGGCCGCACGCGTCGGGGACAGGACGTCGCTCATGCGCGAGCAGCTCGACGACGGGCGCTACGAAAAGATCCGGAAGAAGATGATGGAGCCGGAGTACGAGTTCCATCTGGAGCCGGACGTGCAAACGGCGGGTTAACATAGCCTTTCACCAAAAAGGGCGAGCGGCCGCGCCCTGCGACCACCCGCCCTCAATCAAAGCCCTTCTCGGCCGCCGTAGCTACCGGTTCCGGCGCCGCAGGATAACGCCTGCGGCGATCAGCACCACCGCGCCGCCCGCGATGCCACCCAGGGCCATCGGCGACAAGCTGGTATCGCCCGTATACGGCAGACCCGGCTTCTCCTCCTTCGGCACCGGTGACTTGCTCGGCGGATTGGTAGGCGGCTCCGTCGGCGGGGTGGTCGGCGGCGTGTACGTGTTCTTGAACACCGGCGCCACGGCGCCGTCATAGGTTACCGTCGCCACCAGATGGCCCGCACCGTCGTCCGTCACCGTCACCGTTACCCGGTGCTCGGCCGCGTCGTACGTCACGTTCTTCTGACCGTCGTCCACCTCGGAGATGCTGTAGGCGTACGTTCCGGGCTTGTCGTACGAGATCGCCTCGAAGCCCACCGTGCCGTCCGCCGCGTTCTTTGCGGTCTGCAGCACCTTGCCGTCGGCATCCTTCAGCTGGAAGGAGAACTGCCCTTCCTTCAGGTCCTCGCCGCTCAGCACCTTGGAGGCCCCCAGCTTCACCTCAGTCGCGGCCGGCGCGTAACTGTTGCTGAACGCCACCGCATCCGCAGCCTTGCCGCCCTTGCTGTAGGCAACCTGCGCCTCCAGCGCGTGCGTCTCCGCATTCTCCGTCACCGTCACCGTCGCGGTAAAGACCGTCGTGTCGTAGGTGACGCCGTTCGCCGTCGCCCCTGCCCGCTCGGACACGGTGTAGACGTACGTCCCCACCTTGTCCAGCTGCAGCGGCGCGAAGCCGAACGTGCCGTCGGCGCCGTTCTGCACCGTCTGCACCACGTTACCGTCGGCGTCCTTCAGGTCGAAGAAGAACTCACCCTCGGCCAGGTCGCGGCCGGTCAGAGCCTTCGTTCCGGTAATCGTCGCCGTCGTTGCCGTCGGCGTGTAGGTGTTGGTGAAGGTCAGATCCGCAGCCGTCTTGTTCGCCGTCGCGGTCAGCTGGCCGCTGCCGTCATCGGTCACGTTCACCGTCACATCCAACACCGCATCGCTGTAAGTGATGGTGCCATCTTGGCCCGCAACCTCCTTCACCTGGTACGCATGCGAACCAGTTGCGGTGTACGAGATGGCCTTGAAGGTAAACGCTTTACCCACGTTCGTGGTCCGGTCGATCTCCTGCCCGGTGGCCACGTCAATCAGCGCGAATGTGAACTCGCCATCGGCGGGCGTCCGCGTGGTGGCCGGGTCGGCATTCTCAAGCACCTTGGTGCCAGAGATCTGGTAGGAGGTCTGACCCGGCTGGTAGCTGTTCGCAAACGTCATGGTATTGGGGGTGACGCCGTTCTCGGTGCCCTCGCTCGGTTTCACCGTAGAGCTCTCTACCACCAGCTTGCCGTCGTTGTTGTCCTTCACCACGTAGGTCAGGGTGTACGTCTTGCCGGTGTAGGTCACGCCCGGCACGCCCGGCGCGCCGTCCGTCGGCTGCACCTCACGGACCGTGAAGGGAAAGGTGCCCGCATGGTCGAAGGTCAGCTCGTTAAAGTAAACCTTGCCCTTGGCGTCGTTCTTCTGGGTCTGGAGCACCGTACCGTCAGACCCCACCAGCTCGAAGGCGAAGTCTCCCGCCTTTAGCTGATAGCTGCCGTCGTGCACGTCAACGCTCTTGGTGAGGGCGATCGCGCCGGAGTTCGTCGCCTTCGCCTTGTAGGTGTTGGTGAAGGTGGGCTTCGTGGCGTCCGCGCCGTCGTAGGCGACGCTCGCCTGCAGCGTGCCGGCATTGTCCACAACCGTCACCACGGCATGATGCACCGCGTCGTCGTAGGTCACGTAGGCCAGATCACCCTTCCGCTCCACGATAGTGTACTCGTACGTGCCCGGCTTCGCGTAGGAGAAGGCGTCGAAGTTAACGCTTCCGTCCGCGCCGTTGGTCGCGGTCCGGACGGGCTTGGCCCCGGCAAGCTGCTCAGCAGTCATTTTGCCCTCGTACACATCGAAGGTGAACTCGCCGTCCTTGGGGACGATCGGCGTGTTGTCGTCCTTCTTCACATAGCTCTTCTGCGCACCGAGGGCCAGACCGGTCGCGGCCGGCTGGTAGGTGTTGGTGAAGGTATCCGAGCCGGATGCGCTCGTCACGATCGCCTTCGCATTCAGTGCTCCGTTCCCGCCGTCTGTGACCGTCACCGTATAGGTGAGGGCATGATTGTCATAGACCATGCCCGGCTCCGCGCCCGGCTGCTCCACGATGGTGTAGGTGAAGTCCTTGCTCGCGGCACCGTCCAAGTCGGAGAGCTGGAACTCGCGCGTGAAGCAGACCTTGCCGTTTGCATCGTTCTTCGCGGTGGCGATCACGTTGCCGGCAGCGTCCTTCAGGTCGAAGGTGAACTCGCCGTCCGCAGGCTTCGTCGTGTGATCGAAGCCGTCCGCAACCTTGATGGTCTTGGTCGCCGTCAGCTCCACGGATCCCTTTGCGGTGTAGGTGTTGTTGAAGGTGGGAGCCGTAGCGGTACCGTCATAGGTGACGGTCACCTTCGTCTTGTTGTTGTCGTCCTGGTTCTGCTCTACCTTGACGTGGACCTTGACTTTCTTGGCGTCGTAGGCCACGCCGTCGACGGACTGGCCGGCCTTCTCCTCCTTGAGCGTGTAGTCGTACTCGCCCAGGTTCAGGCCCTTGACGGTCAGCTTGACCTTGCCATTCTTATCGTTGGTGCCGCGAGCGTCCCCATTGCCGTCCTGGTCGTACAAGCCGAAGGTGAACGCATCGGCCGTCAGGTCCTTGCCCGCGAGAACTTTCGTGGCCTCAACGGTGACGTCCGCCGTCGGCTTCGTGTTGGTGAAGGTCGGCACGGCCTTCTCACCGTCGTAGGTGACGGTCGCCTTCAGCTCGCCCTTTTCGTCGGTGACCTTGACGTGGACCTTCACGCCCTTCGCGTCGTAGACGACGGTCGAGTCGGCGCCCTTCACCTCCTTGATGGTGTAGTCGTGGTCGCCCGGCGTAGCGTAGTCGATGGCTGCAAAGGCGACCTTGCCGTCCTTCTCGTTTTGGACAGTCTGGACCACGCTGCCGTCCTTGTCGAGCAGCTGGAACGTGAAGTCACTCCCCGCGAGCTCACCGCCCGTGAAGCGCTTCGTCGCCTTGAGCGTTACCGAGGTCTCCTTCGGGCGGTACGTGTTCGTGATCACCGCAATCTGATCGTCGATCACCTGAGATGTGGCGGTGCCATCATCCTTATAGATCTGCTCCATTTTGACGACTGGCTCGGTCAGATTTCCCTTGCCGTCATCCTTCACCGTTACGGTCACTTTGTATTCGGCGCTGGAGTAGCTGACACCGCCCAGCCAACTGGGATCGCTCTTGGCGGGCGTAGTCTCGGCAATGTAGTAGGTGTACTTGCCAGGCTTCTCATACTTAATCTCTCCGAAGCTAAATTCTTCGGCACTCGTAACGGTCTTCTCGACCTGCTTCATGCCGGCCACGGGCGCTGCCGTGGCACCATCAGGCATCGGCGTTCCATCGGCGGCGCGCAGGCAAAGCTCGAAGCTGTCGGCGCTAGTCCACTCACGGCCGGTGAACTTCTTCTTCGCCTTGATGCCTGTGAGCGTCACCGAAGACTTCACGCTGTAGCTGTTGGTGAACACCAGCTTGTTGTCTTTGGCCACCGTGCCGTCGGAATTCTGCGGGGCAATCCTGCCCGAGATGCTATCGCCTTCTTCAGTCAGATTCTTGTCACCCTGCTTGCGGCCGGTCAGCTTATAGCCCGCGGGCATCTTGTCTGCGCCGGTCAGCTCCTGCACCGCGTACTGGTCACCCTCGGCGAGACCGTACACACGGATCGTCTGGTCGGCCGTGATGGTCTGCTCGCGGCCGTTCTCGAGGTCGAACATTTTGCCGACCTGCTTCTCGCTTGCGGTCCCCGCGTTCTCAAACACCGCGGCCTTGTACGTCTTCCCCGCCGTCGTGGGCACGGTGAACTTGAAGGTGAACCCCGCGTCCGGTTTTCCCGTCAGGCCCGCTGGCACCATGACCTTCTTCATCACCTCGAGGCTCGCCTCGCGTTCGTTCGCCACGCGCACGCAGGTGGCGCCCGTAAACAGGGCGTTCAGATTCATGTCGCCCAGGTCGGCGCGGGCGCCCTTCGCATTAGTGTCACCAGACACGTCCTGCGTGATGCCCATACGTATCCAGCCCGTCTCGGTCTCCAGGCGGTAAGGTTCGTCCTTCTTGGTGGGCCCATACTGGTAGACACGTCCATTGGCGCCGTACTTAAGATGTACCTCATTCTCGCCGCCCTTGGCGTCATTGTTCCAGGAAAGGTTGCCGTTGCCGTCGAGCGTCCCGTCGGACGTCTGGCGCTGGCCCTTGATCCACGTGAGCGTGTTGTCGATGTCGCTCTCTGCGCCAAACTGGCCCAGACTCTTCATGAGCGCGCCCGGGCCCACGAACGTCGAAACGCCGTCATCGTCCGTACCAGCATCGGCATGGACGCCGTAATCGTCCACAATCACCTTGGTGAGCGTGTCGTTAAGCAGGAAGCCCTTGGGCGCCGAGACCTCCTTTAGGAAGTAAGTGCCCTTCTCGAGCGGCTTGTTATCGTCGCTCGTATTCGGGAATATGCCCGCACCTTCGAGCGGGACCGGGTTGCCGACTGACCCCGTCGTCAGGGTGTCGTAGGGGGTCTGCTCGCCCTTGAGCACGACCTTACCGTTCGCGTCTGCTGTCACCTGATCGGCCGTGTACAGGGCGAACTTCGCCCCGTCAATGGGCTTACCCTCGGTATCGGTCTTCTGCACGAACAGGCGATTCTGGATGTTCGTGACGAGCAAGCGCGTGGCGAACTGTCGCTTGAAGTTCGTGCCGTCTGCGATGTCGTCGCTGTACACGTGGACGGTGTTCTCAGGCGTCGCGTCGCCGATCGAGCTCGCCCTTGTGTGGTAGATAGCCACCGTGTACTCGGCATCCTTGCGGGCATCACCGCTCAGCAGGTAGTAGTACTTGGAGATGTCACCGGGCAGATTTTGAATCTCTACCTGGTACTGGCCGCTCGTGTTGAGCGTGAAGACGTGCGGGTCCTTCTTCGCCACCTCGATAGCGCCGACCATGCTCGGCTCCTTGGCGAGGGTGTATCCCCCTCCCGTCGATGGATCGCCCGACACGGCATACCAATTGCTCTGATCTTTGATATCTGTGCCTGCGCTTTTATCGCGCTTGAGCACCACAGCGAACAGTATGCCGGAGCCCAGGCTAACGGTCTCGTTGGACTTCGTCAGGTCATCACTCGCCTTGTACACGGTCGACGGCGCAGTGATGGTCTCCTTCGAGCCGGCGAACGCACCGCTCTGCCAAACGGAGCTGTCCGCGTCCATACCGCCGCGGTTGATGGTGACGCCGCCCGCGACGTTCTCGTCGCTCGCGGGCACGTACTCGAACTGCATGCTGCCATTCGTCGCCGTGAGACTCGAGCGGTATCCCTCGGGTACGCGCGTCTCCTTCAGGAGGTAGTACTTGTTGTTGTCGTGATCCTTGTTGTAGAGATCGTCGAAGTTGATGACGCCGTTGTCCACGTCGTTCGTGAGCGTTAGGTGGCCGGCCTCGTCCGTGGTACCGGAGCCGATGAGCTCGCCCACGGTCTTGAAGTCCTTGTCGGTCTTATAGAGCTTGAACTCGGCACCCTGTACGAACTTGCCGTCCTGGTCGAACTTGATGATGTCGGACTCGGGCACCGTCACGAGGTTGAACTTGAGCTCCATGTTGGAGTCGGTGGCGCCGCGCTCCAGGTAGAAGAACTTGAGGGTGTGGTTGGTGCCGTCGGCGAAGGTGTTGTCGTTGAAGCCCGAAGTGTCCTTATTCGCCTTCTGGTACTTGTTCTTCAGTGTGCCGTCGTTATTACCGTTCACCTTAATGTCGCCCGTACAAAAGTTGATGCTCAGACTCGCGCGGTTGTGAATACCGCCGATATCACCCACGAGGACATCGTCGATGAACACCCAGACGTCATCATCGCCGGCGAACTCGAACACCATGTCGTCGCCCGCGTTCGTCTTGCCGTCAGCAGGCTGCACGAATCGCGTGGACATTGAGAGGCCGAAGTGGTGGTTGACGGGGCGGCCGTCGTTGTAGCGCGAATCACCGGTGTTGTCTGCCTTGATGCCGGTTTGGACGAGCCGGCCGTTTTCCTCTTTGAGCACCTTGTCTGCCGCGTCGAACGGGAAGAACTGACCCTGGTGGGACGAATCGCCCACTTTGTCAATGCCCCAGGTGTCATAGATGTCGAAGGCATTCTTGTCAGCGTTGTAGGCTGCGTAGTTTTTGGAGCTGTCATAGACGTAGTAGCCGTTCTGAACCTTGAGGAGGCCCGTCACGCCAAAATGGGATGTCTTGCCGGTCTGGGCAGAGGAATCGAATAGGTAGCGGAGGGACTCGTCGCCCAAGGCTTCGGAAAGCTTCGGGTAGCCATCTGAAAGCGTGTTGTTGACGATGCCGGGCCGCGGGCTCGTGCCGCCCGTCCAATTGTTGAGCGGCCCATCACCCTTGCCGTCGTTAAACTGGAACTTGTGGCCTGCGTTGACGCCGCCGTTGCCGGAAACCGACAGATGGTTATCGGGATTCACCCAGTAATCAAACAGGTTGATTGTTGTCCCCGAAGGCGAAATCGTCGTAACCGTGTGGTCCGAAAACGCCGCTTCCGCACGGGTCGGCAGGAAGAAACTCGCCGTCAGCGCGACGGCGAGGGCCAAAACAATCACATATGGCGAGACCGGGCGCAGCCCACGACGACGGCCATAAGACATGACGGACCACCGCTCGCGCGGCCGGTGTTCACCAGGAAGTTCCCTGCTTAGACACCCCCCCGGTAGCATTATTCACGAGTCGAGACGTCGTCTCTCTGAGCTCCTGCATAATTTCCCCCCCCCAGTCATACGGCGACCTGCCCGGGTGCTCCCCGGGGGCCGAGGCAGTCTGGCACATGCCCGCAGTCGTTCAAGGAATACCAACCCCAGCATATGTCTCTTAAGATATCTTAGTCTTATTCTATGACAGTTTTTGTCTCATTACCGATGAAATCGGCTCAGTCCCTTTGTCGCATGCTAGAGCGTGTGGAGCAGGGCGATGAGGAAGCGGATGCCCTGGAGGTAGGCGCGGCGGGTGATGCGCTCGTTGGTGCCGTGGACGCCGCGGTCGCACTCGTCGTCATCAACCACAAAGGCCGAGAAGCGAATGCACTCAGGGCAAATGGGCTGGTAGTTGGCAGCGTCAGTCGCGCCGATCACGGTCGAGGGGACAATCGCCAACGGCTCGGATGATCCGTTTTCCTCCGTCCCCTTTGGATCGCGGAAATAGCGGGCGGCGATGGAGCGAACCGCCTCGAGGCCGGGACCACCGATGCGCGGGGACGGCGAGGGTTCGGAGCTGCCGGGGCCCAGCTCCACTTCGACACGACCGGCAAGGTCCGCCCCGGCAACCGCCTCACGGCAGCGCGCCACAACGTCGGCCACGCTCGTGCCCTCGAGTATGCGGAAGTTAATGTTGGCCCACATATCCTGCGGCATCACGTTAGCACCGGTGCTACCGCCCTCGATTTGGGTCGGTGCACAGGTGGTGGTCACGAGCGGATAGAGCTTCTTGCTGGCGAGGCAATCGCGGACAATGGCGCCCCCGTTGGCGGCAATCTCATCCGCCGTGTAGAGCCCCAGCTCGACAAGCTGCGCGGCAAGCAGATCGGTCACGCGCGTCGGCCACTCGATATCGCAGATTGCGGCGATGGCACGGCTGAGCACCTCGAGCGACGTGCCGCCGTAGGGGTTGGACGAATGCCCGCCCTCGCTACGCGTACTCAACACGATATCGGCGTAGCCCTTCTCCGCGAGATCGGCATGCATAAGCCAGCCCTCGCCCGCGCCGTACTCGGCAGCCGAAACGATACGGTAGTCGCCCTCGTCGATCAGGTACTCAAGCTCAATGCCGCGCTCCTCGAGCGCGCGGCCGATGGCGCCTGCGCCGCACTGCGTAGTCTCCTCGTCCTGGCCAAAAGCCAGCAGCAGGGTGCGCTTATGCTCCCAACCGTGCGCCAGCGCATACTCGACGGCCTCGAGAATGCCTGCGACCTGGTCCTTCATGTCGATCGCGCCGCGACCCCAAATGTAGGTGTCGTCCACGTGCCCGCTAAAGGGGGCGTGCGTCCAGTCGGCCTCGGTACCCGGCACCACGGGGACCACGTCCATGTGGCCCATGAGCATAACGGGCTTGAGAGCAGGGTCGGAGCCGGAAAGCGTCACCAACAGCGAGTGGTCGATAAGCTCGACCTCGCCCGCCGCAAATACGTGCGGCCAGGCCTGCTGCATATACGCGCGCAGGTCGTCGAAGGGCTGCCAGTCCACCGCCTCGGCATCCATGCTCGAAATGGTCGGAAACGACAGCACGCGGCCCAAGCGCTCGCACGCGCCGACCTCGTCTATATCGGCAAAATCGTCCTCATGCGCAAAGAAGCGCCAAACCTCGGCCATGACATCCTTTCGATTGTGACGACAAAGGCCGCCCCACGGGAGCGGCCCTGCAACGTAAGCGTTTGCGGTCGGTTATTTGTCCTCGAGATAGCGAGAGAGGAACTCACGAGTGCGCTGGTGTTTGGGGTTGCCGAAGAGCTCGGCCGGCGCGGCATCCTCTAGCACCACGCCCTTGTCCATAAAGACCACGCGGTCGGACACGGTTCGGGCAAAGGCCATCTCATGCGTGACGACGACCATGGTCATGCCGTCGGCGGCGAGCTTGCGCATGACCTCGAGCACCTCGCCCACGATCTCGGGGTCGAGCGCGGAGGTCGGCTCGTCGAACAGCATGATCTGCGGATTCATACATAGGGCACGAGCGATGGCCACGCGCTGTTTTTGACCACCGGACAGGCGGCCAACGGCGGCGTGCGCGAACTTTTCGAGTCCCACGCTCGTCAGATGCTCCATCGCGACCTTCTCGGCCTCGGCCTTGCTCATCTTTTTGAGCGTGACGGGCGCGAGCGTGCAGTTGTCGAGCACATCCATGTTGTTGAACAAGTTAAAGCCCTGGAACACCATGCCGATGTCCTCGCGCAATTTGTTGATGTTGCAGCGCTCGGCCGTGAGGTCCTGGCCGTGGAACCAGATGTGGCCCGCGTCCGGGGTCTCGAGCAGGTTGAGGCAGCGCAGGAAGGTCGATTTGCCCGAGCCCGAGGCGCCGATGATGGTGACAACCTCACCGGAATTGACGGACAGGTCGATGCCCTTGAGTACCTCGAGTGAGCCAAAGCTCTTGCGCAGGCCCTCGACGCGGATAAGCGGCTCTTGGTTTTGCACGGCTGCCGCAGTGCCGGTAGTGGCGGTATCTGCCATGATGATTCTCCTCGTCTTAAGCCTAGTTAGAGCTGGGCAGCGTGGCCGGAGCCTCGGCGCCGAGCTTTTTGCCAAAGGCCTCGAGCAGGCGGCTCGCCACGAGCGTCAGGATCAGATAGACCACAAGCGCCACGCAGTAGACCTCCATCTGGCGGTAGTACACGCCGGCGACGGTGGTGGTGGCGTACATGAGGTCGAACACGCCGATGACCGAGAGCACCGACGAATCCTTGATGTTGATGATGAGCTCGTTGGTGAGCGCCGGGATCGCGTTTTTAATACCCTGAGGGAACACGACCTTGCGCATAGCCTGCCACTGCGACAGGCCCAGCGAGCGCGCAGCCTCGGCCTGGCCGGGATCGATGGACTCGATGCCGCCGCGCAGGACCTCCATCATGTAGGCGGTAGAGTTGAGCGAGATGGTGACGAGGCCAGCAGTGAAGGTACTCCAGATCTGGTTGGCCTGGGCGGTCTCGAAGCCCATGCCGCGCAAAACGGTGAAGCCCGCGTAATAGATGAGTAGGCCCTGGACCATCATGGGCGTGCCACGCACGATGGTGGAGTAGATGGTCGCAAAGCCTCGGCCAATGCTCTTAAAGAAGCGCACCAAGTCGTTGTCCACGCGATCGAAGGTCTGAATGCGCAAAAACACAAAGAGCAGCGCAAGGAAAAAAGCGATGACGGTACCGAAGGTCGCAAGTGCGATGGTGATCTCGATGCCGCGGACAAAGAAGTCCCCGCTCTTGTAGGTCATGTAGACCAGGCTCGACAAAAAGTCGCTGGGGTTGGAGTCCGAGACAATACTCACCTGCACCAGGTCGATAAACGACATGACGCAGCGGTCGACAAAGAAGATCGCCGCGATGACGACCACGACATAGCTGCCCAGGCGCGCGCCGCGACGGAAACGCTCGGATGCAAACGGTGACTTTTCGCGATAGTCGCTCCAGTGCATAACCTTGGTGACGAGCGCTGCCGCCGACACGACGATCCAGGCCCAAAGAATCGCCCAAAGGCAATCTTGGAAGATGCCGGTGGGCGCCAAAAAGCTCAGCGGCGTGGGGTTGCGCTGGCTAAATGCCAAGCCGAGCGCCGCGATAACGCTCGTGCCCAGGTACACATAACGGTGGTCGGCCTTGATAAAGGAGGCCAGACGATTGATGCCTTTCATGCTGCCTCCCTATGCCGGCTGACGGTCGAGGCACGCGTCCCACATCTGGTCGCGCTCCTCCTGGCTGATGCCCTTGAGCGTCTTATCGATAAGTTTGAGCAGCTTGTCCGAGCCCTTGCGGCAGCCGACGTTTGCCGTAACCTCCTGCTTAAAGCCCTCGCCCTCCGCAAAGCGAATGGGCACGATGCCCGGGTTTTGGGCCATATAGCCCTTCTCGTTTTCGGTGTTGTAGGTCACAGCGTCACAAGTGCCCTGCAGCAGGTTCGAGAACACCGTGGGTACCGAATCGACCGGATTTTTGTGGACGACGCCCGGGATCTCGTCAATGACGGTGTCGAGCATCGTGTCCTTTTGGCCGAGCACCGTGGCGCCGCTAAAGTCGCTGAGCTTGGTCGCGTTTTGGTAGGGCGAGCCCTCTTTTACGAATAGGCCAAAGTAGCCGATAAAGTACGGATCGGAAAAGCCGACGGACTCCTCGCGCTCGGGCGTGGCGCTCATGCCGGCAATGATGAGGTCGATCTGGCCATTGTTAAGTGAATCGATGAGGCCCGAGAAGCTCTGCTTGACGGCAACGGGCTCACCGCCAAGGGCCTTGCAGACGATCTTGGCGATCTGCACGTCGTAGCCGTCGGCATAAGCGCCCTGCACGTTATCGATGGGGATCGTGAACTCGCTGGCCTCGGAAACCTGCCAGTTGTACGGGGCGTAGGCCGCCTCCATGCCAATGCGGATCTTATCCTTGCCGATAACGGAATCGGACAGGTCATCGCGACCGCCGCCCGTCGTGGGCTGAACTACTTCCAGCGTGGAGGGACGCTGGCAGCCGGCAAGTGCGCCGGCGACGACAGAAGCGCTCGCAGCGAGAGCGCTACCCAAAAAGATGCGACGGCTGCATACCGGCTGTGGATGCGCGTCGCGCTGTTGTCGAGATTGCATCTGGTGCCTTCCCAATTTCGTTTTGCTGACAATAAGACAGGATATACGCCCGCAACCAGCAGCGCGGCATGTGCGCGAAAAATTAATAGACACACGAGGACGATTGGCGCAAAGCAGCCTGCCCCATGTACCACTTGGCATGAAAAAGGCGAGGCATAGACCTTCTGGTCATGCCGTGCCTTTTGAATGGCAAATTGTCGCTCTGGGCGGCTCGCAGCGTCGACCGGCCCGCCGTTCGTCAGAACGGCGAAACCTAAGGGCGCAGCGTCGACCGGTCCGTCGTTCGTTAGAACGGCGGAACCTCTAGAGCAGGGTGACGCTAAAGCTGCGGACGTCCGTCTCGCCCGGCGCCAGCGTGATCGTGTTGACCTTGTGCTCAAAAACGTCGTCCTCGGTGTCCATGGTGGTATGACCGGTCCAGGGCTCGAGCGCCACAAACGGAGCGTCGTTGGCGGCAGACCACACGCCGATGTACTTAAAGCCCTCAAAGTCGATCTTGACGCCGTGGCCCGACTTGCGACCGCGCAGCGTGAGCGTGGAGCCCGGGGTATCGGTGAACATGATGGCGTCGTTATCGAAGCTGCGGTGCGTGATGGGCAGCACGTCCGAGTTGTCGGGGGCCTTGTAGCTGCCCTCGAACGTCATAAGGCCATCGGGCGTGATGATGGGGGCCTCGTTCGTCCAGGCCTCGGTAAACGCCAGCTCGTAATCCTCGAACGCCTCGTCTTCGGCACCGGGGGCGGGCACGTTGAATGCAGGATGACCGCCCACCGAGAACGGCAGGGCCACGTCGCCGGTGTTGGTGACGGCAAAGGTCTGCGTGAGCGTGGCGTCGCCGGTCAGGGCATAGGTCATGTTGAGCTTAAAGTGGAACGGGAACGCCTTGAGCGACTCGGGCGTGTCAGTGATCTCGTACGTTACCGAGGAGCCGTCCTCCGAAACCTCGACCAACTTGTGCTCGACGATGCGAGCGAGTCCGTGGCGCGGCATCTCGCAGGTGCCGGCCGCAGATGTCGCCATGTTGTTGCGCAGCGATCCCACGATGGGGAACAGGATAGGCGCATGCTTGCCCCAAAAGGCCGGGTCGCCCTGCCATAGATACTCGTTGCCGTTGAGGGCAAGGCTCGTGAGCTGGGCGCCCATGGAATCGATGGCCGCGATGAGGCCGCCGCGCTTGATGGTAGTGACGGTGGACATGCTACTTCCTCCAATAGTAAACAACGGTGTCGAGGGCTATTGTCCCACTCTTGGCGGCGGGGTTGAGCGACAGGTGCAGTTATTGAGCAATAGCGTAAAGGTCAAACCCGCCCTGCGGCGTGCTATCGACCGTATCGGGCGCCTGTGAATTAAAACTCACCGGAACCATGCGCTTTGAGGCACGGTAACGCGTGCCGTCGGTGGCGACGGGCGGCTCATCGACCGTGAGCTCGTAGTCGCCGGGCTTGAGCTCGATGCCGTCACCTTCGGAATTGACGTATTGGTACTCGTCGATCGCTTGCCCCTTGAGCGTGCGACCCACGATATGGACGAGCATCTGGCTGTCGCCGCGCGCGGTGTCCCACGTCGCGCCGTCCTTGACCTCGACCGATACATGCACCGAGCGCGTGCGGCTGAGCGATTGTTCGACGGACATCTCGACCTTGGCGGCGTCTTTTCGTTGTTGTTCAACATGGCTCCAGACGTTTCCAATTACCGAGCATGCGATAACGCCGGCCATGAAGGCGATGAGGATGGGGCCGAGCGGAGAGCGACGGCCCGCGTCCTCCTCGCGAGCCAGGTCGGGGCGACGTGTGGGCGCGGGCGCCTGAGCACCCTGCGAGGGCACGTCGAGAATGCTGAAGGATGCCGTGCTGTCGGGGTCGATGGTATGGCGAGGTTGCGGGGTCTTTGCCGGCGAGATGGACATATCGGCCGGCTCACCGAGCGTGGCTGTGGCATCGGCCTTAGCCTCATCGGCCTCGGCTTGGGCCCAAGCCTGTTCAAAGGTTAGGGGTTCGGCGGCATCGGAGTCCGAATCGGAGACGGCGTCGGCATCGTCGCCCGACACATCACTCGGCAACGGCTCATCCCACTCCTCGTCCGGAACCTCGCCCTCGCTATACCACCATTCAAAGTTATCGATATCCATACGGGGCGCCCCCTTGGCCTCGCAAATAAACACTTGCTAGCCTTATATCCCCAGACGGCGCTGGAGCTCGCCGGCACAGACAGGAAAACCGTCACAACATTCAACGCTTTTCCTCGTTTTCGAGATTTTCGCCGAATGTTGTGACGGTTTAGGCAGCAGCCCCCTTGTCACATCTGGAGGGTAACGGGGATTTGGATGCAGCAAAAGTCCTCTTGGTGGGACTCGTCGTAGCTGGTGGTATCGAGGTAGCAAAAGTCGAAAGCGTTGCCGATAGGCCGGAGCGCGTGCTTGTCCATGCAGGCCACGACGGCGCGGATGCCCTCGGGTTCGTACGGCATGCCCCAGCGGCTCATGCACAGGTATGTGCCCTCGGGCAGCACTTCGATGCCGATCTCTGCCAGCTCGGCAGGATCGCTCGGCAGCATTTCCTCGGCACCGCGCGGCAGCACGGCAAAGGAGCCGGCACCGGCGATAGGGTCGTCGGAATGCAGCGCCTCGCGACGTAGCATGGCGCCCCAGCCGCGCATGGGACGCGTGCCCGTCAACGTACGCATGCGCAGGATTGCCCGCATGAGCGTGGGGTGAAGCATCGAGCGGCCGCGCTCGATATCGCCCGGAAACTCCTCAAAGACCACGTAGCGACGCTCGAATTGCTTGAGCTCCGGCTTGCCCTCGCGCTCGCGCCAGTAAACCGCCTCGTCGTAAAAGCTTAGACGCTCCTGTACGCTCGCGCGCTCGGCTTTGAGCCCGGCAATCTGCTCATCGAGCGCCTGCACCCGCGAGCGCAGGTGATCGGTCATCTCGCCAATGTCGAACGTCGAGGTCAGGCGGTCAATCTCGTCGAGTTCGAGCCCCAGGTCGCGCAGCATGCAGATCAGACGCATGAGCGGGATCTGCGTGGGCGAATAGAAACGGTAGCCCTTTTCGTTCACCACGGCGGGTTTAAACAGACCGATCTTGTCGTAGTAGATGAGCGTTTGGCGCGAAACGTTAAACAAGCTCGCCATCTCGCTAATCGCATACATGCCCGTCTGCATAGGTCCTCCCGACACATCCCTTTTGCGCACAAAGCCCGCCGCCCACAGGGGCAGCGGGCTCAAACACTACTCGTATCCTACCCTAAAGACGCCTATGACCAGCGCTTATAGTTTGCACATGACACGCCGACGGCCTCGAGCGCCTTGGCGGCGATGTGATGCACCGCGTCATCGAGCGTGGCGGGGCCGTTGTAAAACGTGAGCATGGGCGGCATGAGCATGACGCCCGGTACGCGCGCCAGGCGCGCCATGTTGTCGACATGAATGGCGCTGAAGGGCGTCTCGCGCACCATGAGCACCAGGCGGCGCTGCTCTTTCATCTGCACGTCGGCCGCACGCAGCAACAGGTTTTCGCTGTAGCCGCTCGCGATGCCGGCGAGCGTCTTCATGGAGCAGGGTGCCACGATCATGCCATCGACCGGATAGGTGCCGCTTGCGAAGGCAGCGCCGATGTTCTTGTTGTCGTAGACCACATCGGCATGCGTGGCAAACTCGTCGAGCGTCATGCCGAGCTCCTGCTCGATGGTGATCTCTCCCCCGCGCGTGACGACAAGCGCCGACTCGGCACCTGCCTGGCGCAGGCATTTGAGGCACTCAAGACCCAGCGCGGCACCGCTGGCGCCAGACACGCCAACGACAATGCGACGGGGACGGACAGAAGACTCAGGCATGACGGCTCCTTAACTACTTGGTAGGGCTACTTACTAGAAAGCAATCTCCTTGGCCCACTTGTCTGTGTCGATCTCCATGAACTGCGAGCGAATGAAGTTCTTCTTGAGGTCGAACGGGACCGTGCAGTCGAAGATGGCCTTGCAGGCGATGCCGTGCTCGCGAATCGTGGGGTCGAACGCGGGGTCGTTGGACGGGTCGAGCACGTGGCAGTGGCAGCCGGGGATGGTGATGAGGTCGACGTCGGCCTGGAAGCGCGTGGTCATGGCCCACATCACGTCGCTCATATCGAAGATATCGACATCCTCGTCAACAAGGATGACGTGCTTGAGCTCGGAGAATGCCGAGAAGGCGAGCATGGCGGCGTTGCGCTGACGGCCCTCGTCATTTTTGCTCGACTTCTTGAACTGCATGATGGCAACGAACTTGCCGCCGCCGCAGGGAGCAGCGTGGACGTTGAGCAGGCGGCCCGGGATAGCGGTCTCGACCATCTTGTAGATGGAAGCCTCGGTGGGGATACCGGCCATGGACACGTGCTCGTGCGAAGGGCCGATGCAGCTCTCCATAATGGGGTTGACACGCGTGGTGACGGCGGTGATCTTGATCACCGGGCAGACCTTGGCGCCGCCGGTGTAGCCGGGGAACTCGGGCATGGCGTAGCCGTGGCCGTTGACGTCCTCGTTGATGGTCTCGTCGTGCATGAGGTAGCCCTCGAGCACGTACTCGGCATTGGCGATGCACTTCTGCGGAACGGTGACGCAGTCGGCAAGCTCGACAGCGTGGCCGCGCAGGGCGCCGGCAATTTGCAGCTCGTTGAAGCCGAGCGGTGTGGTGGGAGCCTCAAAACCGCAGCACATGTACACGGCGGGGTCCAAACCGATGGAGATGGAGATGGGCATGTCTTCGCCGCGCTGGCAGTACTCGTCAAAGAACGCGCCCAGGTGACGGCTGCCGGGGGTAATCCACATGGCAAGCTTATCCTTGTCGACGCAGGAGAAGCGGTGGATGGTCACGTCGGACTGGGAGCCGTCGGGGCTCGTGCCGTAGGCGAGGCCCATGGTGATGTAGGGGCCGCCATCGACGGGCGTGTTGGTGGGAGCGGGAACGATCTTGCGCAGGTCAAAGCCCTCGTCGGTCGCCTTGTACACGGCCTCCTGACAGTCGACGTGCGCACCCTCGGCGATCTGCTCGGGCGCGATCAGGTTCTCGAAGCGCTTGCCGATCTCGAGGCCCAGGTGCTCCTCGTCCAGGTCGAGCAGGGCGGCAACGCGCTTGCGGCTGGCAAGCATGCCGATGCAGACCTTGGCATCGTCAAAGCCCTTGACGTTGTTGAAGACCATCGCCGGGCCCTCTTTGGTCGGGCGCATAACGGTGCCGCCGGCACCGACGTGGCGATAGACGCCCGAGACCTCGGCATCGGGATCGACCTGGGTGTCGGTCTCGAGCAGCTGGCCCGGCATCTCGCGCAAAAAGTCGAGCGCGGAGCGCAGGTCGTGGATCTGGGAAGCATCGGTAGTGGACATAGCATGCTCCTTTCGGGAGAGTGCCCGGCGGCGAGGATGCCGCCGGGCTGGGTAACGTAGTGGGGCCGCGGCGCTCATAGATGGGACGCTCGGCCACTCGCAGTTCGAGCACTCGGCTGCTTACAGCCCAAGCGCTCGACCGCTTACATCAGGCCAAAGAGGTGGAACCAGGCGGCCTCGACCAGCACGACGATAAAGACGACCACAGTGAGGGGAATGCCCATGCGCATAGCCTCTTTGGAGGTGTAGCCGCCGGCGTCCTTGCCCTCGCCGATAAGGATCGGCAGGTTGTGGAACGGCAGAATGTAGTGGATGTTGATGGACGTGAAGACGATGAGCGCCACGGCGAGCGGGCTCACGCTGGAGCCGGCCGCGAAGCTGATGAACGCCGGCACGCACACGCCGAGCACGGCCATGACCGAGCCCATGAACATGTGGATGATCATGGAGAGCGCGGCGACAAGCAGGGCGAACAGGAAGATGTTCTCGGGCACGGAGCTGGGAAGCACGACATCGGCGATCCAGGCGTTCATGCCGGTGGCACCGCCCACGGAACCCACGGCCATGGCGGCCGTCAGGAACATGAGGGACTTGATGTCGACAGCGTTCCAGCTGGCGGGGGTAAGGACCTCGCCGATGATGGGCATGGCGAGCGCGACACCGATGGCAAGTGTCACCCAGCCGATGTAATCGCCCGAGACGGTGAGCCACAGCGCGATGGCGATGACAAGCCACACGATGGTGCGGATCTCCTTGACGGAGAGCTTACCGAGCGCGGCCTGCTTGGCCACGATCCGCTCGCGATCGTAGACGAGCTCCTTGCTGGGTTTAAAGAGGAAGAGGCCCAGGAACAGCGTGCACAGCAGCGCGACCAGCATAGGCACGCTCATGTACAGGAACCAGTCGACAAAGGACGGGCTCATGCCGCCGGCCTCGGCGCTGTACTGCGCAACGAGCGGGTTGAGCGTGGAATCGCCCGTCAGGAAGAACATGGAGCCCGGGGCGGCAGCGGCAAACACGAGGAAGCCGAGCTTGCCCTTGTCCTCGTCACCATAGCCGGCGGACTGGGCGATAACCGAGACGACGGCGAGGATGAGGAAGGCACGGGGGAACGGATGCGGGATCAGCAGCGACAGCACAAAGGTGAGCGCGAAGATCGAGATGATGAGCGACTTGGCGTCGCGCACGAACTTGAGCATGAACGCGTAGGCGATGCGCTCGCCCAGGCCCGACTCCTTGACGGCGCTGGCGATGAGGTAGGCGCCGATGACGAGCCACATGGTGGCCTTGGTCCACGAGCTAAACGTGGAGGCGACCGTTGCCGAGATGCTCGCGGCGCCCGTGTCGTCCACGCACACCTTGAACAGGACGAGCAGCGCGCAGTAGAGCAGGCCCACAAAGCCCGGCTGTGCCACACCGCATGCCCAGAACACTACCGTGGCGAGCGTCAGTGCCAGACAGGTCTGACCGCCGACCGTGAGCTCGACCGTCGAGCTCAGCTCCGCCAAAGGAAGAAACTTCACCAGCAAAAAGACAACGATACCCAGCACAAAGCCAACTTCGCGCTTGGTGATCTTAAACGCCTTCTTTTCCGCTTCCATCTCCCCACCTTTCTTGTTGAGGGCGCACCGGATTCGCGGCCACGTTGCCACTTAAAAAGGGGCGCCCGTTATCGGACACCCCTTACGTTGCGCTGTGTTGTGGCAATACAGTCAAGCGGGATTTTTGGATGAGAAGCGATCCTCTGGGCAAAAACCGTCACAACATTCGACGCTTTTCCTCGATTTCGAGATTTTCATCGAATGTTGTGACGATTTGGATGTGGCAAAGGGACTGTCTTTTGTTTCACATAGCGAGATCCGTACGGATGGATGGGTCGCTGAGGGCCTCGCGAAGCCAGGGGGCCAGCTGCTCGGGGTGACCCTGCAGGTAGCCTTTAAGCTCGAACGGGGCCACGCGGCGCACTTCCGAGATCTCCTCTTGGTTGATATGCAGCTCGCCCGGCTCAACATGGGCAAGGTAGACCTCGCACCATTCGCACTCGCAGCGGCCGTCGCCGTGGTCCTCGCGGTACACCACGTGTCCGAGGTGCTTGAGCTGATCGGGCTCGCGCGTGATGCCAAGCTCTTCGTTGATGCGACGTGCCGTGGCGGCCGCGACGTCTTCCCCGGGGAGCGGATGACCGGCGCAGCTATCGGCCAGCACCCCGCCCCACAGGCGTTTGAGCGGACTGCGACGACAGAGCAGCAGGCGCGCGTCTTCGCCCTGGCCCTCGACCAGAAGCGTCAGAAATGCCTGATGCAGGATTCCCTCGCCGGTATGGGCCTCGATGCGGTCGACGGGGCCAAGCGCCTCGCCGGTCGCGGCATCGACCGCCACGACCTCGGCGCCTGCGCCGCCTTCATCCCAGCCGGCGCGCAGAATGCGGGCTGCGGCCTCCTCGAGCGCGGCGATGAGTTCCTTGGTGGTATCGAGCATGCGCCGCAAGTCGTCCGCCGTCGCGTTCTCCACATGAAAACCCGTGCTTGCAACTACCGGCACGCCAAAGCGCGTGGCCAGCGCCGCCGCAATATCGTGCGCCGGAATTTCGTCTCGATGGCACGGAACGGCCAGGATGCTCACCGTCGCCGTACGGCCGGGCTCGGGGCGAGGAATGGCCTGCGCCGTGGCGCCCAGGTGCGCAAACTCCGGCGAGCAGGCGTACACCGCCATGCCTCGCGGCGTCACCGTCAACTGGGCCTCGAGCGCAAACTTGCCCTCGCCCACTACAACCTTTGTCGTGTGCATACCCATGGGATCTCCTGTCGCCCGCAATGTACCTGAGACCATCTTCGCCTGTATTGCGACTATACAGGCAAGCGCAGCCTGCGACAAAGGAGGCAGGCACCTGACACATTCTGTTAGAGTTGCAGGGATTGAATCCCGCTTATTCATGCGACATTGGAGTGACAACCTTGACCGCCGCAACCACGCCTAAAAGTAAGTCAACCGCCGCCGCGCTCTCCCCCGCGCGCACCAGGCTCTGCCTGGCGCTGCTCGTGCTGTTGGGATTCTCGCTCGGCTGCTCCGAGTTCGTGGTCATCGGCATCGAAAGCGACCTGGCGACGGAACTCGGCGTATCACTTGCCACTGCGGGCCAGCTCATCAGCGTGTTCGCGCTGGTCTACGCCATCGCGACGCCGGTGCTTGCGCTCAGCACGGGGCGCTTCCGTCGTTACCAGCTGCTCGTGTGCTACAGCATTATCTTTGTGCTCGGCAATCTGGTCATGGCGTTGGCGCCCAACTTCCAGGTACTGTTTATCTCGCGCATTGTCCTGGGATCCGTCTCGGGCGCACTGCTCGCCGTGGGCGTGACGTACATCCCCGAGCTGCTGTCCCCGCAGCAAACTTCGCTTGCCATCTCGGTCGTGTACGGCGCGTTTTCCGTGGCGATGGTCTTTGTGACCTCGATTGGCAAGTTTGTGGCCGACACGCTCGACTGGCACGTGGCCATGTACGGTACGCTGACCTTTGCCGTTTTGATCTGCGGAGCGCTCGTGGCGTTTATGCCGCGCGCCGGACAGACCGACGAACCTGCCACCTTTCGCGAGCAGGCGGGGCTTCTACGCGAACCGAGCATCATCACCGGCATGCTCATCTTTTTGTTTGGCGTGGGATCGGTCTATGTGTTCTACGGCTACGTGACGCCTTATCTTGAGCAGGTGCTGGGCATGGGCACTGTTCAGGCGAGCACCACGCTTATGGCCTACGGCGTGTTCTGCCTGGTCTCGAACATCTTGGGCGGATGGATCGACGCGCGCTTTGGCATGAAGGCGCTGCTTGTGACGTTTGTGCTGCAAGCTGCGGCGTTACTCGGGCTGTTTGCCGTGGGCGACACCATGCCGCTCGCGCTGGTCTTTGTCTTTAGCCTAGCGCTGCTCATGTACCTGTTCTCGGTGTCATGCATCACGCACTTTATGGACGTGGCGCGCAGCCGCCATCCCAAATCGATGGTACTCGCGAGCTCGGTAGAACCCATGGCGTTTAACGTCGGCATTTCGTTTGGCACCGCAGTGGGCGGCGCCGTGGTGAGCAGCGTTGGCATTGCCTACGTTGGCGCGGTTGGTGCCGCGTTCTCGCTTGTGGCCTGGGCGCTTACGCTGGTGACGATTAAGTTGGCTCGCTGGGAGCGCCGTCGTCAATCAGCACAGCCCTCAATACGAGCATAGGGGCGAACACAGCCCAGGAGCCCAGGGTGGCGAGCAACCGGTGAAAACCGTCCCATACGGGTAGTACTTATCCACCTGCAAGCTCCAGCAGTGCAATTTCATGTATTTCAGATACACGATTTTCTACGATTTCGTGTATTTCAAGTACACGAAATGCGCGTGGGGTAACTCAAAGGCGGCGGCAGCCCATTGTCTGCCGCCGCCTTTTATACCGGATTTTATAGATATGTGGGGCGTTTACTCCATGCCCAGCAGCTCGCGCATCTGAGTTGCGTAGTTAGATGCCATGTTACCGTAGACAATCTACACGCCGCCGTTAACATGCACATGAGCCAGGCCCCCGAATCCGCCCGATTTGGGGGCCTGGCTCATCAAAATGTACGCTAAATCCATGAGGGTATATAATGGGACGTTCTGTTCGAATGCACGAAGGAAGGGGTGATGATGCCTGGTCACGAGAAGCGCGTCTTGTCGCTTGACGGCCTGCGAGGGCTCGGGGCTCTGATGGTGTTCCTGTATCACGTCGACATCATGGTCAAGCCGTTTGGCGCGGGGGGGTCCGAGTCTCTTCCCTGGCACCGCGTCGGTTATGGTGTTCTTCATCCTGTCTGGCATAGTGCTGTCTCTTGTTCCCTTTAAGCACATGGGAAACGGCGGGTACGACTGGCTTGGCTATTACCCAAGAAGGGTCGTCCGCCTTTGCGGGCCGCTGTTTGCGGCGATTGCGCTGGCCCTTCCTGCGGGCTACGTGGCCTGGCGCCTGGGGTCCACATCGCGCTCCGCGCTTGCCGTCGCCTACGACGCGGGCCTTCCCACTGCGGTTCATGACATCCTCATGCAGTTCGACGTGCTGTTCAACGTGTCCGATGGCGTCAACAACCTCTTTGGCGCGCAGCTCGTCCGCGTTGACTCTCCCGTCTGGTCCATGAGCTGGGAGCTCTGGTTTAGCCTGACGCTTCCGCTGGCCATCTGGTGCATATCAAGGATTCGCCGGACGGGTCTGGCGGTTGTTGCGACCTTTATTGCGGTGCTTGTCTCGCACTGGACGGGCTACTTTCCGCTGCGCTTTTGCCTGATGTTCTGGCTTGGCGTCATGGTGGCCCGGCGATTCGACAAAATCAAGGCCGCCAAGCTTTCAATGCTGGCCGAGCTGGCGCTGCTTGTAGCCTCCGTTGGTGTTATCGAGCTCTCGCTCGCGTGGCATCCCGGTGGGGTCCTCGAGGCGTTGAAGTCCACCGCCATGAACGCGGCCTGCCTGGTGGTGGTTGTCGTCGCGATCGCCGACGGGTTCACGCGCCGTGCGCTCTCTGCGGCCCCCATGGTCTTTTTGGGAAAGGTGTCGTACAGCCTCTACCTTACCCACGCCATTGTCATCGGTGCGCTCGTTGCCCTGCTGCCCAGGCTCGGGATTGTCGACCCGCTCGCGATTGCCGCGGTCTCGCTGCCCGCAAGCATGCTCGTCTCCGTTGTGTTCTGGCGCATAATCGAGGTTCCCAGCATGAACCTGTCGCGCTCGCTGGCATCGTCAGGGCCTAGGGACGCCGTTCGATAATGTGTCGTACTTGGCTTCGTTTGGAGAGAGCTGATCATGAATAGCCCAAAGCCCGTCCACCGCGTTCTCTTTGTCTGCCACGGCAACATCTGCCGCTCGACGATGGCTGAATCGGTGTTTACCGAGCTGGTGCACCGCGCCGGGCGCGCGGGCGAGTTTGTCATTGATTCCGCCGCGACCTCGACCGAGGAGATCGGCAACCCGCCACATCACGGTACCGTTGCCAAGCTACGCGAGGTCGGGATTCCCGTCGTTGCGCACCGTGCCCGCCAGGTGCGTCGCACAGAGTATGGCAACTGGGATCACATTGTTTATATGGATGCTGAGAACGCGCGTGGCCTGCGTCGCATCTTTGGCAACGACCCCGACGGCAAAATTACGCGCTTGCTCGATTGGACCGAGCGCCCCGGCGACGTGGCCGATCCCTGGTACACCGGCAACTTCGATGCCACCTACCGCGATGTGCTCGACGGTTGCACCGCTATGCTCGAGCAGATGTAGGTTCGCGGGCGCACAAACCGCGCGAACCGCGTCATCGGTATACATCGAGCGTGGATTTTCTCTCGTATACAGATCGAGCGTGGAAAATCTCCCACTTTGAGCGTTCAAGTGCGCTCTAAACGGGAGAAAATCCACGCTCATTTTCTCGGGCAGTGGAACTCGATACGACCAAGGGACTGCCCCTTTGTCACATTCGGGACTGGCCCTAGACCGGCTTGACCTCCAGCTTTATCCCCTCGGCGCAGGAGTCACCCAAAACATCCGAAAGGGCCCAGGTCGCATATAGCGGCAAATAAAGAACAGCTCCGCTGCGTTCAACGTTGCCTCTCGAGAAAACAATCCCGAGCCTTACACCATATTCGGCCGTATCAAGCACATGGCCGAGCGCGGCGTGCGCGTGGTAATAGGAACCCGATTTAACCTCGATCGGAACAGCTGTTCCATCCGGTCCGTCGACCACAAAGTCCACTTCGCCGCGCTTCTTTGTCTGATAGTAGTAAAGCTGGCGATTTTGGGCAGCCAGCTGCTGGGCCACCACGTTTTCGTAAATACCGCCCAGATTGGGTTCCTTGCTATCAAGATACGCCGCCTGGGCGACGCCAACGGGGTAGCGCGCCATCAACATGCCCGTATCCGATTGGTATAGCTTGAACTGCGATGGCCGTGCCGTCTTGAGCAGGGGCGACTTTGGCTCGGTTACGATATCCGCCTTGAGAGCAACGCCGGCATCGACAAGCCAGACAAAATCTCGCTGGTACTTGTCGTAATGCGCCTTGGGGTCAATGGAATTGAGCACGAAGCGTTTGTTTTCGCCCTCGAGCATAATAGGGAGCTGATCGTAAATGCTCTGCACCTGAAGGGCTCGCCCGCTTGCATACTTGGAGATATCCCGCCGGTACTGTTCGTTGAGCTCTGACTGTAGCTGACGAACAGAGGCAAGGTCGCCCCGCGTGTCAAGGAAACGCTGCACGACCTCTGGCATTCCACCGACAACGGTATAGGTCCTGAAGTTTGCCATCATCGCGTCGTGAATGTAATCAGGAATGGGCTTCTCGCTGATACACGCGTCGCGTATCGTTTGGCGAGCTCCCTCGCTCACCCCGATCGCCCAGCAAAACTCCTCAAAATCGAGCGGGAACATCCTAAGCTCGTGAACATATCCCACGGGATAGGACCTAACGCCCTTGAACTGGGTCCCGAGCATTGACCCCGAAAACGCCCAGCGGCACCTCCCGTCCTCAACAAGGAACTTTGCCATCGTCATGATGTCGGGGGCCTCTTGGACCTCATCGATAAACACGAGCGTTTTGCCCGGTGCTATCGGCTTTCCCGAGAGAAGCGTCACCCTGCTGATGAAATCGTCGGCATCCCGTGCCTCGAGAAGAGCATCTTTTGCCTGGCGATTTTCCGCGAGATTGAGCTCGATATAGGTTGCGTAGTTTGACTTACCGAACTCGCGAATCGAGTAGCTCTTACCGATTTGGCGAGAACCCGTGACGAACAACGCCTTTCGTTCAATGGATCTCTGCCAACAATCAAGCTCATCAGCGATTTTCCTGCGCAACATAAGCTCTCCCATCGCCTCGATAAATGAAATGCAGATATTTATATCGACTATTATCGATGAAATGCAGAGATTTTTAGTACCGAAATTTGATGAAATGCAGAAATTTGAGCTTACTCGCGCACAGAACAACGACGCGTGCGCCTAAGCATGGGCATAAGTGAGGTCGGGATTCTCGCATACAAATCGAGCGAGGACTATCTCCCACTTTGAGTGCGAAATTGCGCCCAAAACGGGAGATAATCCACGCTCGATATTTCGGCGGGAGAAAATCCTCGCTCGGTTACTCGTCGACGATCTCGGCAAGCCAAACGTTCAGCGTATCGACCTCGGGGCAGCAGAACTTTGCCGTACCGGGCTCGTTGCCAGGCACGGTTCCGCCATAGCGCAGGATATCGATATAGGGAAAGCCCACATGGCAGGCCATGGCGCACATCTTGCCGCGGTCTCGGTCGAAGTCAAAAACGTCGCCCGGCTTGTGACCATGATGGCAGCGGCACGTTCCCAGCTGGTCCACGCAGCTCACGCGGATACGCGGACGTTTGCCCCGCGGCGCGCCGAGCGGCTTGCCCCCGCCCGCAGGCTTGGTGCCGCCCTCGCCAGCGTTACTCATGGTCAATCACATCCAAGCAGGCTTCGATTGGAAGGCCGGCCGACTTGTCCTCCTGGTCGGCATTGCGCTCGATAAGCTCAGCCACCACACGCATGGCATCGGACGTCGCGCGCTGCAGACTCCAACCTGCCATAACGCGGCCGACGAGCACCGCCGAGAACGTGTCGCCCGTGCCCGGGAAATAGACCGGAATGAGCTCAAAGGGAATCGTAAAGTACTCCCCCGCTACATGGTCGTAACCGATAACCGCGTTCGTGCCATTGACCACGGCGCTCGTAATGACCACCGACTTGGCACCCAGCTCGCGCACGGCGTCCACAAGGGCGCGGGCCTCATCGGGCGTAATTTGCTCTGCAATAGGTGTATCGGTGAGCAGACAGGCCTCGGTGTAGTTGGGAACCGCGTAATCGGCGCACTCCAGCAGGTGCCGCATAAGGCCAATCGTGGACTCGGGCACGCCCGCATAGAGCTTGCCGTTGTCGCCCATGATGGGGTCGACGAACACCTTGGTGCCCTTTTGCGCGCGGCGGTGGCAAAAGTCCGAGATGATGCGCGTCTCTTCCTCGGTCACGATAAAGCCGGTCGAGATGGCGTCGAACTCAAAGCCGAGCTCCTCCCAGATGGCAAGACTCTGACGCACGTACTCCGTGGTGTCGTGGATGTAGAACTTGGGATAGTTGAGCGTATCGGACACAAGCGCCGTCGGCAGATTGTGGATACGGTAACCCATGTGCGACAGCACCGGCAGCATGGCGGAAAGCGCGACCTTGCCGTAACCGCACATATCGTTAATCAGCAGCAGCTGAGTATTCTTCATGAGGGTCTCCCTTGGTTCGGGCACGGCGCAGCAGCGCCACAGTGCGACTAAGTGTAGCGCAGGAGGCGTTGTGGGCGGAGGCGAGCGGTACGAAGGGCAAATTGTTGCGGAAAGGTTTCGGAAAACGATCTTTTTTTTCCTCCGTCCCCAAGGGATCACATGCACCGAAGCGGACCGTGGCGGAATCACAGGTTGAGGACGGACAGCGAAAGCGTTCCTAAGCGAGCAAGGTGACGTGAAAGAGGAGGGCATAGGCCTTGTGGCCATGCCCGACGATTGAACGTCAGATTGCCGCTTAGGAACGCTTGCAGCGTCGAGCGGTTACGGCGTTTGGCAAAACGCCGTAACTTAATAAGTTTGGTACCTTGACATTCATTTCTCATGCTCCTAGATTAGTTAGGCACAAAACAATTCCTCTACCTAACTAAAGAAAGGAGCGGCACTAATTCATGTGCGATGAACCTCTTAGCCTTTGTTCGCACGAGCCCGGCGGCGACCCGTCACAGCCGGCGGATGTACCCGAAGCGGTTAGCTCGGAAGACAAACTCGCCAAGCGCATCCTGAGCGGCCTGGGCTTTTGCGGCCATTACATGCATTTTCATGGCGGAGGCGTGTCCGGCAAGGCGCCCATCATCTGCCTGCTGGCCAAGCAACCCGGCGGCGAGATGTCGCAGCAGGAACTCGGCATGCACTTTGACCTCAAGCCGGGGTCGCTTTCCGAGATCCTGTCCAAGCTCGAGCTCAACGGCCTCATCGAGCGCAGCCGTAATCCCAAGGATCGACGGCAACTCACCATTCGCCTGACCGAAACCGGCCGGGAAAACGCCCGCATCGACCAGGCAGCCCGCATTCGCTTTAGAGAACGGGCCTTTAGCGCGCTCACCCACGACGAGCGCGAGGACCTCGCCGAAATGCTCGATAAAATCCGCGTAACCTGGGAGGAACTGGATGATTAAAACCCTCATGGGAAGCATCCGCGACTATATGAAAGTCACCGTTGCCACGCCGCTGCTCGTGCTTGGCGAGGTGCTCTGCGAGATGCTGATTCCATTTATCACCGCCAACCTGATCGACGCCATCAAAGACGGCGCCACCGTAGCCGAGATGCTTCCCACCGCGGGCCTTTTGGTGCTCATCGCGCTGACATCGCTTGCTTTTGGCGCCGCGGCAGGCGTCACCTGCAGCCATGCGAGCTGCGGCTTCGCCAAGAACCTGCGTCACGACCTGTTCTACAAAATCCAGACGTTCAGCTTTGCCAACATCGATGAGTTCTCGAGCTCCTCGCTCGTCACGCGCCTGACCACCGACATCAACAACGTGCAGCAGGCCTTTATGATGATCATCCGTATCGCCGTGCGCGCGCCGCTGGTATTGATCTTCGCCTTTACCATGGCATTTATCATGGGCGGCAGCGTTGCCATGGTCTACCTGGTCATCATTCCGCTGCTGGGCTTTGGGCTGTTCTTTATCATCTTTAAGGTGCGCCCCATCTTCTCGCGCGTGTTCCACAAGTACGATGCCCTTAACGAGTCCGTCGAGGAAAACGTCACCGGCATGCGCGTGGTTAAGAGCTACGTACGCGAAGACTTTGAGAAGGAGAAGTTCGCGTCCGCCGCGCGCGACGTCCAGATGGACTTCACCCGCGCCGAGAAGCTGCTCGCCTTTAACAACCCCATGATGAACATCTGCGTCAACGGCGCGTTTGTCGTCATCATCTACCTGGGCTCCAAGCTCATCATCACGAGCCAGGGCACGCTGTTCGACGTGGGCCAGCTCTCCTCGACCTTTACCTATGGTTTCCAGATTCTCATGAGCCTGATGCAGCTGTCGATGATCTTTGTCATGGTGACCATGGCCGACGAATCGGCACACCGCATTGCCGAGGTGCTGGCCGCCGAGCCCACGATCGCCGATCCCGCCGAGCCCGTGCTCGAGGTTGCCGACGGTTCCATCGACTTTGACCACGTGAGTTTTAAGTATTCCAAGCATGCGAAGCGCCAGGCGCTCGACGATATCGACCTGCACATTACGAGCGGCGAGACCATCGGCATCATCGGCGGCACCGGCTCGGCCAAGTCCACGCTCGTCAACCTCATCGCCCGCCTGTACGACACCACCGAAGGCGCTGTGCGCGTGGGCGGCGTGGACGTGCGCGACTACGACCTGGACGCGCTGCGTCACCAGGTCGCCATGGTGCTGCAGAAAAACGTGCTGTTTAGCGGCACCATCGCCGAGAACCTGCGTTGGGGCGACCCGAACGCCACCGACGAGGAAGTCCGCGAGGCAGCTCATCTGGCCTGCGCCGACGAGTTTGTCGACGGTTTCCCCAAGGGCTACGACACCTGGATCGAACAGGGCGGCTCTAATGTTTCGGGCGGTCAGAAGCAACGCCTGTGCATTGCACGCGCCCTGCTGCGTCGCCCCAAGATCTTGATCCTGGACGACTCCACCAGCGCCGTCGACACCAAGACCGACGCAAAGATTCGCGCAGGTCTGGCAAGCTATCTGCCCAACACGACCAAGATCATCATCGCCCAGCGCATCAGCTCCGTGCAGGACGCAGACCGCATCATCGTCATGGAGGGCGGCCGTATCGCGCAGATCGGCAACCATGACGAGCTACTCAAGACGAGCGAGATCTACCGCGAGACCTTTACCTCGCAAAACAAGATGTCTGCCGAAGGTACACAAGACGCCGACGACGTCTCTGGCGACGCGAACACGGCGGCAGACAACACCGACATGACCGCAACGCAAGCTCAGACCCAGGAAGGAGGCGAGGCCCATGAGTAAGGCAACGACCGCCGAGCGCGCGCTCAACCGCAAGGGCGGCACCATGTCGCGCCTCATCAAGACGCTCTTTGGCTTCTACCCGGTGCTTTTGCCCCTCGTCGTCGCCGGCGTGGTGCTCTGCGCCATCATCAACTCCATCGGCGCGACCTTCCTGCAGAGCGCCCTGCAAATTATTAGCGAATCGTGGCAGTCGGGCGATTGGGAAGCCGCACAGCCCAAGATCGCACAGCTCGTGACCACCCTCGCCTGCATCTACGGCGTCGGCGTCCTGTCCTCGCTCTTCTGGAACCGCGCCATGGCTATCGTCACGCAGGGCTCGCTCGAGAAGCTGCGCGAGATGATGTTCAACCGCATGCAGGACCTGCCGATCCGCTACTTCGACACGCACCAGCGCGGCGATATCATGAGCCACTACACCAACGACATCGACACGCTGCGTCAGATGATCAGCCAGTCGCTGCCCAACCTGCTCATGACGATCATCATCATCGTCACGGTGTTCTTTATCATGCTGTACTACAGCGTGTGGATGTGCCTGGTCATCATCGCCGGCGTCGCCTTTATGACCTTTATGACCAAGCTGCTCGGCTCTAACTCCGCGCGTTTCTTCATTGCACAGCAGACCGAGCTCGGCGTGGTCGAGGGCCATATCGAGGAAGTCATGAACGGCCAGAAGGTCGTCAAGGCATTCTGCCACGAGTCTGCCGCCGAGGCCGATTTTGACGAGCGCAACGAAAAGCTCTTCGAGGTCTCGCAGAAGGCCAACATGTACGCCAACATCCTCATGCCTATCCTTATGAACCTGGGCAACCTGCTCTACGTGCTGGTCGCACTGGCAGGCGGCATTTTCCTAGCGCTGGGCGTGCCCAACCTGAGCATCTCGGGCATGGCGCTGTCCATCGCCGTCGTGGTGCCGTTCCTCAACATGACCAAGCAGTTCTGCGGACAGATCGGCCAGATCTCGCAGCAGATCAACGCCGTGGTCATGGGCCTCGCCGGCGCCGACCGCATCTTTGAGCTCATCGACGAGAAGCCCGAGGCCGACGAAGGCTACGTGACGCTCGTCAACGCGCAGGTGAACCCCGAGACTTGGGAGTTCGAGGAGGCCGACCACCACACCGGCATGTGGGCATGGAAACACCCGCACCGCGCAACCGGCGAGATCGAGTACGTACCGCTGCGCGGCGACCTGGTCATGGACAACGTCGACTTTGGCTACACGCCCGACCACGAGGTACTGCACGGCGTGTCCGTGTACGCCAAGCCGGGCCAGAAGGTCGCGTTTGTCGGTGCCACCGGTGCCGGTAAGACGACCATCACCAACCTCATCAACCGCTTCTACGACATTGCCGACGGCAAGATCCGCTACGACGGCATCAACGTCAACAAGATTCGCAAGTCCGACCTGCGCCGCTCGCTGGGCGTCGTGCTGCAGGACGTGAACCTGTTCACCGGCACCGTGATGGATAACATCCGCTACGGCAACCTGGATGCCACCGACGAGGAGTGCATCGCAGCGGCAAAGCTCGCCGGAGCAGACGACTTTATCACCCGCCTGCCTGACGGCTACGACACGATGCTCACCGGCAACGGCGCCCAGCTGTCGCAGGGCCAGCGCCAGCTGATTTCGATCGCACGCGCCGCCGTCGCCGATCCGCCGGCAATGATTCTGGACGAGGCCACGAGCTCCATCGACACCCGCACCGAGGCCATCGTACAGGCGGGCATGGACAAGCTCATGGAGGGCCGCACGACATTTGTCATCGCACACCGCCTGTCCACCGTGCGCAACTCCGACGCGATCATCTGTCTGGATCACGGCCGTATCATCGAGCGCGGCAACCACGACGAGCTGATCGCCAAGCGCGGGTATTACTACCAGCTGTACACGGGAGCGTTTGAGCTGGAGTAGGAACGGTTACTGACGGAGGGTGCCCCGGGGCGTCGGGGTAATTCCTCCGTGCTCAAACATTCTCGCTTCGCTGCGAAACTGCGCGCGGAGGAAATACCCCGCCGCCCCGGGGCACCCTCCTGCGCGCAATCAGCCCGTTGTTTAAAACGGAATAAAGGTTAGTGAGGCCCTGGCCGTTTGGCCAGGGCCTCGTTTTGTGTAAGCTACTTGAGGAGTTGGGCCATGGCGTTGACGAATTTTTGTACTTGGAGGGTGGGCTCGAGCGGGTAGTGCAAGAAGACCGGCACCTCGCGGCCACATAGGAACGGCACGCCTACAAAAGCCGGGTGCACGCCCGACCACGCCCCGCAAGTGAGCACCGCGTCGCCCTTTTCCTCCGCCTCGTTAAAGAGCGCAAAGTCAAAACTGTCCACGTCGATCACGTCCACGCCGCCATCGGCCAAAAGATCGATGCGCAGGCTGTCCATGGCGTCGTTGCCGTGGCGCAGTACGCGCAGACGCATACCCTCCAAGTCGGCAACCGTAATGCGATTCTTGCGCGCCAGCGGGCTCGTGCGCGGCAGATCGATATAAAACGGCACGTTGACAATGCGGAGCTTTTGGCAGGCATCACCCCAGCGTGGGGTAGAAAAACTCGATTGCACCACATCGACCTCGCGGCCCAAGCTACGCATGACGGTCTCGCGCTCGTCGTAGAGATCGCTTACCGGCACGATTTCAAATCGCAGCGACGGTTCCAGATCGTGGATGCCCGACCACATCGAAAGCGTCTGACGGCCCGGGCACATCATCGATACGCCCAGGCGCACCGCGCCGCCATCGCCCGCCGCGCGTCGGGCACGGCGCAACGCGTCCTCGGACTGGCGCATGATCGAGCGCGCGTCGTCGACCAGCAATGCCCCCGCCGGCGTCACCTTGACGCCCGAATGTGAGCGCTCGAACAGCGTGATGCCAAACTCGGCCTCGAACCCCGACACCTGCTTGACGAGCGCCGGCGTCGACACGCGTAGCTTTGCCGCGGCACGCGAGAAACTTCCCAGCTCCGCGGCGGCAGATATAGCCTCAAGTCGTCGATCGTACACGTCATCTCTCCGTTTTCGCACGTACGGCCACACGGTGCCGCAGGGGGTCGTTTTCGCAGGTCACGCGCTCAGCACAGGCAAACTGCGGCACACAGTGTAAACCTACGGTTAACGCCATTCTAACAAATATGCAATTCACCTGCGCAAACGCAAAGCATACGATAACCAGCGAAAACCACGTGGGTCGGTTAATGGGAGCGACCCACCGGGAGGCACAAGAAGGGAAGTTCCTATGAGCAATTGGCTTAAGCTCGAGGGCGATGTTTGCGCCGTGACCGGCGCGCTCGGCGGCATGGGCGTCGAGATTTGCCGCGAGTTCGCCCGCAATGGCGCCAACGTCGTCCTGCTCGACCTGGACGAGGAGAAGGTCAAGGCCGCTGCCGCCGACCTCGCTGCCGAGTTTGGCATCCACGCCGAGGGCTACAAGATGAACGCCACCGACGAGGCCGAGGTTCAGGCTGCCGTCGATGCCACCATCGCCAACTTCGGCCGCGTCGACGTTCTCGTCAACACCGCCGGCATCCTGCGCTTCGCCGCCATGGAGGACCTGCCGCTAAGCGACTGGGAGCAGGTGCTCAACGTCAACCTCACCGGCTACTTCATCACCTCGCAGCGCTTTGGTCGCGAGATGATCAAGGCCGGCCAGGGCCGCCTGGTGCACATCTCGACCGTTGCCAGCCACTCCCCCGAGACGTTCTCGGGCGTGTACAGCTCCACCAAGGCGGGCGTCAACATGATGTCCAAGATGCTCGCCGCCGAGTGGGGCCCCTACGGCGTCCGCTCCAACTGCGTCGAGCCCTGCTTTGTCAAGACACCCATGTCGGCAAGCTTTTACGCCGATCCCGAGGTCGAGAAGAGCCGCAGCCGCCTCATCGCCACGCGCCGCATCGGCGAGGTCAGCGATATCGCCAACGCCGTCATGTTCCTGGCGTCCAAGCGCTCGGACTTTACCACCGGCGACGCCATCAAGGTCGACGGCGGCTTCTCCAACATGATGGGCGACCTCACCGCCAAGCCCGGCGGCCGCCGCGCCTTTGCCGACAACTACCTCAAGAACAAGGGCGTCGAGCTCTGGTCCGATGAGTCCGGCGTCGCAAAGCCGACTGACCAGTAAACCAGCCCGGTAGAAAGGGGCGCGGGGCAAGCACCTCAGCGGCGTTTGCCCCTCCCCTCCCCCGTATCGATTAGAAAGAGTCCAATGGCTTCCACCAACTCCAACAAGGGTCGCGCCGTCGTGCTTTCCGCCGCGTGCGTCACCATGTTCTTCATCAGCTCCATCGCGCTGTATTCCGTTGTGAGCAAGAACCTGCTCGCCGTCTATCCCGAGTGGTCCAGCGCTCTTACCTGGGCTTTCCCGGTCTTCCAGACCATCATGGCCGTGACGGGCATCTTCGCCGGCCGCATCTCCGATAAGATCGGCCCGCGCAACGTCGTGATCGCTGCCGCCGTGTGCTACGGCGTGGGCTGGTTCATGTCCGGCACCGTCACCGAGCCGTGGCAGTTCTACCTGTGGTTCTCGCTCGTCGCCGCCATCGGCAACGGCCTGGGCTACAACCCCGCGCTCACCACCGGCCAAAAGTGGTTCATCGACAAAAAGGGCCTCGCCTCCGGCATCACCCTGGCCGCTTCGACCGCCGGCCCCGCCGTGCTGTCCCCGGTGCTCGCCTCGCTGCTCATCCCGAGCCTTGGCATCTTTGGCGCCCTTAAGGCACTCGGCGTCATCTTCTTTGTGACGATCGCCGCCTCCGCCCTGTTCCTGAAGGCCCCCGAGGCCGGTTGGCTGCCCGAGGGCTTCGAGGCCCCCAAGGGCGGCGCGCACGCCGGCACTTTCGGCGACCTCACCCCGGGCGAGATGGTCAAAACCCCGCGCTTCTGGGTCCTCATCGCCACCTTCGCCTTCGCCGCCACCGCGGGCACCCTGCTTGTGGGCAAGGTTGCCTCCATCGCCGCCGTCCAGCTCTTCGCCGACCCCACGAGTGCCGCAGCCGTCGCCCTCGGCGGCGTGGTCGTCTCCGTCAACACCTGCGCCAACCTGGTCGGTCGCCTGTCCTTCGGCCAGATCATCGACAAGCTCGGCGCCTACAAGTCGCTGCTCATCAGCCTTGTCGTCACCATCGTCGCGCTCGTCATCATGTCGATGAGCTTTACGCAGAGCATGTTCTTTGTTGCGCTCGCCCTGCTCGGCTTTAGCTTTGGCGCCCTGCTCGTCATCTACCCGCCGCTCACCGGTGGCGCCTTTGGTACCAGCAACATCGGCGTCAACTACGGCATCATGTTCTTGGGCTATGCCGCTTCCACCTGGATCAGCCAGCCCATCACCGCTGTGCTGTATCACGCCGAGGCCGGCAGCGCCGCCTACCAGCAGTCCTTCTACGGCGCCATCGTAATCGCCGCCATCGCCGTCGTGCTCACCGTCTACATGATGGCCTCCGACAGCAAGAAGAAGTCCGCCTAGTTTTACCGATGCGACAAAGGGGCAGCCCTTTTGTCGCATTCCACCGGTCACCAGTATTAAGGAGTCGAAATGTCTGAGCTCAACCCCGTCCGCATTGCCGTTATCGGCGCCGGTGCCATGGGCCGCAACCACATCCGCTTTGTCACCGAGGAGCCCGAGGCCGAGCTCGTCGCCATCGCCGACGCCTTTGAGGGCGCCCGCGCCACGGCCGAGGCCGCTGGCGTGCCGTTTTACACCGATCCCGCCCAGATGATGGACGAGGTCAAACCCGAGGCCGTCATTATCGCCACCCCCAACGACCTGCACCTGGGCGTTGCTCGCGAGGCCATCAAGCGCAACATCGTGCCGCTGGTCGAAAAGCCGATCTCCAACGATCTCGAGGATGCCCAGGCTTTCGCCGCCGAGGCCGAGACCGCCGGCGTGCCCGTGCTCGTGGGTCAGCACCGTCGCCACAACCCCTTCGTCAACAAGGCCAAGGAGATCATCGAGTCCGGCGAGCTGGGCAAGCTCACCGTGTCGAGCTTCCACTACATGATCTATAAGAATGACGAGTACTTCGATGTCGAGTGGCGCCGCAAGAAGGGTGCCGGACCGATCTTGGTCAACCTGGTTCACGACGTGGACCTGCTCCGCTACCTGCTGGGCGAGCCCGTCGCCGTCCAGGGCATGCAGTCCAGCGCCGCCCGCGGTTTTGAGACCGAGGACTCCGCCGTGGTCAACGTCCGTTTTGCCGATGGCGCGCTTGCGAGCATGACCATCTCCGACGCCACCGCCAGCCCCTGGAACTGGGAGGCAACCGCTCGCGAGGATCCGCAGTACCGCCCCTTCGACGCCGACGCTTACTTCATTGGCGGCACCAAGGGCGCCCTTTCGCTGCCCCGCCTGCACCAGTTCTCCTACGACGGCGCCTCCAACTGGCACAAGCCGCTGCAGATGGAGATCCCGGCCGTGGACCCGGCGCTGCCGCACAAGATGCAGCTCAAGCACTTTGTGAAGGTTGTCCGCCGTGAGGTCGAGCCCGTCGTGACCCCCACCGACAACGTTAAGACGCTCACGCTTCTCAACGCCATCAAGGAGGCCGCCGAGACCGGCCAGCTCGTCGAGCTGTAGCACCTTAGGACAGGCCGCGGCAGAAACCCCATGCCGGGCCCCTCGGTCCGCCACAAATAAGCCCCTCTTCTTTGCCCCGCGAGCAGCCTCCTGCCCGCGGGGCATTTTGCTACGTTGCCGACGATTTTTCTGGGGCGGGGGCTATTTTGCACCTCGGCTTGATTCGTTCGCCCCAAAACAGTCTTTTGGGACGGGTGGTATCCTTGGTAGCTCTGTGCTGCAAACGCACCTTAAACGCAAGGAGTTTCATGGATCTTATCGCCCAGCTCGCGCGCGAGCTCAACCTTAAGGCCGCCAACGTCGAGGCGGCCGTCAAGCTCATCGACGAGGGAAACACCATTCCCTTTATCTCGCGCTACCGCAAGGAAGCCACGGGCGGCATGGACGACGTCGCCCTGCGCGCGCTCGACGAGCGCCTGTCCTACCTGCGCAATCTTGAGCAGCGTAAAGAGGACGTCATCCTGCTCATCGATGCCCAGGGCAAACTCACGCCCGAACTCGAGCAACAGATTCGCGAGGCCACACAGCTCCAGCGTGTCGAGGACCTCTACAAGCCCTACCGCAAAAAGCGCATGACCCGCGCGCAGAAGGCACGCGAGGCCGGCCTGGAGCCGCTCGCCAACATGATCATCATGCAGACCTCGGCCAAGGGCAGCGCACTCGACGCCGCCGCGGACTACGTCAACGAGGAGGCCGGCTTCGACACGCCCGAAAAGGCGCTCGCCGGCGCCGCCGACATCGTGGCCGAGACGGTGGCCGAAGATCCCGAGAACGTCGCCGACCTGCGCGCCTTTACGCAAAACACCGCCGACATCGTCGTCGAGGCCACCGACCCCGCCGAGAAGACCCCCTACGAGCCGTACTACAGCTATGATGAGCCGCTGCGCCGTATACCCAACCACCGCGTGCTGGCTATCGACCGCGGTGAGCGCGAGGGCAAGCTCCGCGTGCGCGTGAACGTCGACGGCGCTGCCGCTACGGCACGCCTCGGCAGCCGCTGGCCCCGTCGCCAGGGCGTGTTTGCTCCCGTCTTTGACGCCGCCATCGCCGATGGCTACAAGCGCCTCATGGCCCCCTCGCTGGAGCGCGAGGCCCGCGCCAAACTCACCGTTCGTGCCCAGACCGAGGCCATCAACGTCTTTGCCAAGAATCTCGAGGGCTTGCTCTCGGCGCGCCCCGTGCGCGGCGCCCGCGTGCTCGCGCTCGATCCGGGCTACCGCACCGGCTGCAAGGTCGCCGTCATGGACGAGACCGGCAAGCTACTCGACCACGGCGTGGTCTATCCCACCAAGCCGCGCCACGACGTCGCCGGCACCAAGCGCGAGCTCGCCCGCCTCGTCAAGAAGGACAGCGTCAACACCATCGTCATCGGCAACGGCACCGCCAGCCGCGAGACCGAGGAAGTCGTCTCAGAGTTCATTGCCGAGCAGGCGCCTGGGCTGCGATACACCATCGTCAACGAGGCCGGCGCGTCGGTGTACTCCGCCTCCGAGCTCGCGAGCCAGGAGTATCCCGATCTGGATGTCACCGTGCGCGGCGCCATGAGCTTGGGTCGTCGCCTGCAGGACCCGCTGGCAGAGCTCGTCAAGATTCCGCCCCAGTCCATCGGCGTGGGCCAATACCAGCATGACCTTGACCAGGCAGAGCTTTCGCGCACCCTGGGCCACGTGGTGGAGGACGTCGTCAACCGCGTGGGCGTCGATGTAAACACCGCAAGCGCGAGCCTGCTGGGCTACGTGTCGGGCATTACGCCAAGCGTGGCCAAAAACATCGTGGCCTACCGCGAGGAAAACGGCGCCTTTACCGATCGCCGCCAGCTTAAGAAGGTCCCCAAGCTGGGACCCAAGGCGTATCTCAACGCCGCGGGCTTTTTGCGCATCAGCGGCGGCAAGAACCCGCTCGACGCGACAAGCGTCCACCCCGAAAGCTACGAGGTGGCCACGTCCGTCCTGGAACGCGCCGGCGTTGCGGCAAGCGAGCTCAGCCGCGGCGGCGTGCCCGACATCGAGCGCCGTCTGGGCAGCATCTCGGCGCTGGCAAGCAACCTAGACTGCGGCACCCTCACGCTCATCGACATTGTCAACGAGCTCAAGAAGCCCGGCCGCGACCCGCGCGACGACGCGCCCGAGGTAGTCTTTAGCCGCTCGGCGCTTTCGATCGACGACCTGGAGCCCGGCATGGAACTCAAGGGCACGGTGCGCAACGTCGTCGACTTTGGCGCCTTCGTCGACGTGGGCGTGCACCAGGACGGCCTCGTGCACATCTCCAAGCTGGCCAACCGCTTCGTCAAGCACCCCAGCGACGTGGTGCGCGTCGGTGACACGGTCAAGGTGTGGGTTGAAAAGGTCGATCGCGACCGCAAGAAGATCTCCCTCACCATGGTGCAGGGGAAGTAAACCGCCAAGCAAGGGTCCCCCCTCTCGCGACGTACAAAATCGCGAGTATTCTGCAAATTCCACCGTTCCGGATGCCCCTCAGAGACGAAAAAGCAAGAAACAGCCCCCGTTTTAGCGTCATCAGAGCCAAAACGGGGGCTGTTCCATGCTTCACCCAGCTGGTAAAAGCCTTTACCTTGCTGAATACTCTCAATTTTGCACGGCGCAGGCGGGGGTACCTTTGTCCACGGCAGGATATGGAAGCCTATCACCAACCTACCGGCAAGTTCGTGTCGGCAGCCCCGGCCTTTCCTTTGCCTAGCGCGACCCTCGCGAAGCGCGTGAGCGATAGGGAAAGGAAAGGCCGGGGCGAACAACCCGCGATGTAGCCAGCGTTCGCGTTACGGCAGGATATGGAAACCGAGCGAGGCGATATCCTTGGCAAAACCGCGCACGGTATCGAGCGAGACCTCGTACGGGTCACGGCCGATGTTCTTACGCTTGGCCAGGATGCTGTTGGGCACCGTGATGATCTGGCAACCGCATCCTTCCGCCTGGTAAATATTGATAAGCTCACGCGTGGACGCCCACAGGACCTCGCAGTTGGGCTTGGCGGCGGCCTTCTTGACCGACTCCGTCATAAACGGAATGGGGTCGACGCCGGTGTCGGCGATGCGGCCGGCAAAGAGCGAGATGATTGACGGCGTCTCGGCGTCAACGGCCTCGACCATCTCGTCGACCTGCGCAGGCGTAAAGATGGTGGTGACGTTGACCTTGATGCCGTCGGCCGAAAGCTTGCGGACCAGCTCGGCGGTGGACTCGCCCTTGGTAGTCACGCACGGAATCTTGACATAGACGTTCTCGGCCCAGGTAGCGATCTCGCGCGCCTCGCCCTCCATGGTCTCGACGTCGTCGGCAAAGACCTCAAACGACACGGATACATCGGTGATGTGGGTCAAGACCTCTTTGGCAAACGCGCGGTAATCCGTCACGCCGCCCTTCTTCATAAGGGACGGGTTGGTCGTGAAACCCTGAACGTTGCCGTTCTCGTACATGTCGAGCATGCCCTCGAGATTTGCACCGTCAGCGAACACCTTGATTGCCATCTGCCTGATTCCTTTCGCTTGCACATGGGCGATAAACTGCTAAACACTTTACCTACGTTTATCAAGGCGTGAGCTGCGGGTTTTCATCTTCTCGGCGAACGGTTTTGCAGTTTTACCATTTTTATATCGACACCCCAGCGGCAAAACGTTTTTGCTGATCATCGCGGTTGATTCCGTTCGCGGCGCAGAGACAGCGCTTCACCGGTACGTTTTCACAACCACTCCAAAACAAAAGCGGTGACGCCTCATTTGAGACGCCACCGCTTCCGTGTAGGAGCCGGTTATCGGAGCTCCGCCCGATTAGGGCTTAACGTATGCCTGGATTACTCTTCCTCAACGTGGTTAATCACAGCACCCTTGGTGTGGATGAAGTTGGGGACGAAGGCGACGATCAGAAGGACAGCAAGAATCGCGTAGACACCGGTGGTACCGAAGGCCTCGGCAGCGCGGCCAAGCGTAATACCAATGACGGAGAAATCGAAGTCGCCGAACGTAGTGTTCTTGAAGCCAAAGACGTCAAGAACGGGCAGGAGCAGGGCCGGGGCGAAGGTGATGAGCAGGCCGTTGACGAAAGCGCCAAGAGCTGCGCCCTTGCGACCGCCGGTAGCATTGCCGTAGATGCCTGCGGTAGCACCGCAGAAGAAGTGGGGAACCATGCCCGGGATGATGAAGATGCCCAGGGTAGCGCCCACGATGAACATACCGACCACGCCACCGATAAAGGAAGCGACAAAGCCGAGGATGACGGCGGTGGGAGCATAGGGGAAGAAGACAGCGCAGTCGACGGCGGGGATGGCACCGGGGATCAGCTTGTTGGAGATGCCCTGGAAAGCCGGGACCAGGTCGGCAAGGATCATACGAACGCCGTTATAGACGATGGTGACACCAACGGCAAAGGACAGGGCACAGGTCAGGGCATAGACAATCACGTTGTCGCCGCCAGCGGTCTTGGTAACGACCGCAGGATCTGCGATGTAAGCGGCGAAAGCGGTAACCAGGTAGAAGAAGGCCATGGTAAGAGCCGTGGAGATGGTAGTGTCGCGCAGGAAGGCGAACTTCTCGGGAACCTCGATCTTCTCAGTGCTGTTCTCCTCGGCGTCCTTAGCAAAAAGCGTACCGACTGCAGCGGAGATGTAATAGGCGAGTGAACCGAAGTGGCCCATGGCGATTTCATCGCCATCGGTAACCTTCTCGGTGAAACGCTGACCAACGGCGGGGAGCATAGCGCTCACGAGGCCCAGGAACATGCCGCCCACGATGACAAGCTGGACATCCTGGAAGCCAGATGCCTGCAGAACGGCAGACAGCAGGCAGGCCATAAACATGCTGTGATGGCCCGTCAGGAAGATGTACTTAAACTTGGTAAAGCGGGCAATGATAATGTTCACGACATAGCCGAGAATCAGGATCATCATGGTCTGAACGCCGAGGACGCTCTGAGCCATCGAAACAACGACCTCGTTGTTGGGCACGACGCCGGTGATGTGGAAACCGGTCTCGATGAAGGTACCCAGCGGAGCAAGGTTCTCCTGAACAACAGCGGCGCCGGCGGACAGCATGATGTAACCAAGAATGGGCTTCAGGGTGCCCGTCATCACCTTGTGGGCAGGACGCTTAAGCGCGACAAGGCCCACAAAGGCAAATAGACCCATAATCCACGCTGGCTTGGTCAGAATCGATTGGATAAACTCAAGTATGGGAAGGATGGCTTGCATCTGCGCTTCCTTTCTCTCTAACGTGGGCGCGTTTCCCTCTTCCACAGGGAACCGCCCTTTTTTGTGCCGCTTTAGGCGTTAGCGGCGGCCGCCTTGATTGCCTCGAGGGCGTCTTCGCGGATCTTCTTCTTGTTCACATAGCTGCGAACGATCACAACGTTGCCGTGGAGCTCGGGGGCGAGTTCTTTAACGGTGATGAACAGATCCGGATTTGCGGAAGAAGCACCGTTCAGGTCCATAGACTCAACGTCGGCCTTGATGCCCTCCTCCTCGCAAAGCTCCTCGACTTTGCCAGCGAGCATCAGGCTGGACCCGATGCCGTTTCCGCATACGGTGATGATATGCATGGCAACCTTCCTCTCCTACACGTGACGGTTTTCCGTCTATCCAAAAGCGGCGACGCATCGCCGTGCCATTAAGGCCTAAAAGAATGAACGCATGGTCTCCAAAACCTGCTCGGGCGTATCGCATGCGCTGAGCTTGGCAACGCAGTCCTCGTCCTCGAACATCTGCGAAAGCTCCGCCAAGCAGCCAAGATGAGCCTTGGGGTCGGGTGCGCAAATACCCACGAGCACGTGAACTGGATCGAAATCCTCGTGTCCAAACGCAATGGCAGGGTCAAGCGTGACGATACAGATCCCCGCTTCACTCACATTGCCATCTGCCTGAGCGTGGGGCATGGCGATGCCCTCTTCCAAGACCATATAGGGGCCGAATTTGTGAACCGATGAAATCATGGCGTCAACATAGCTCTGGTCGCATTTGCCAGCGTCTACGAGCAACTTACCGCATGCCCTGATCGCTTCCTCCCAGTCGGAGGCCTCGACGTGGCAGGCAACAAGCTCGGGCTTAAGAAGATCGGTCAGCATGCTCGTCCCCTACTCCTCGGGCAGGATATGAAAACCAAGCGCCTGAATGTCGCGGGCAAAGCCCTTGACCGTATCAAGCGAGTACTCAAGCAAATCTTTCCCGAAATTCTTGCGTTTGGCAAGAAGGGCATTGGGGACCGTAATGATCTGGCATCCAACGGACTCCGCCTGGAAGATATTGAGGACCTCGCGCGTAGACGCCCAGAGAACCTCGGCAGCAGGCTTAACGGCAGCCTTCTTTACGGACTCCGCCATGAGGGGCAGCGGATCGACGCCGGTATCGGCAATGCGACCGGCAAAGATGGACAGAATAGAGGGGGTCTCAGCAGAGACGGCATCGACAAACTCGTCGACCTGCTCGGGCGTGAAGATAGTGGTGACATTCACCTTGATGCCGTCGGCAGAAAGGCGCTTGACCAGCGCGGCAGTGGACTCACCCTTGGTGTTGAGCGCCGGGATCTTAACGTAGACGTTGTCTGCCCAGGTTGCGATCTCGCGAGCCTCGGCTTCCATACCCGCCTCGTCGTCGGCGAATACCTCAAAAGAGACCGACACATCAGTAATGTGCTCAAGAACCGTCTTGGCAAAAGCGCGGTAGTCGGTCACGCCGCCGGCCTTCATAAGGGAAGGATTGGTCGTGAAGCCCTGAACGTTGCCATTGTCATGCATGTCAAGCATACCCTCGAGGTTAGCGCCGTCGGCAAACACCTTGATCGCCATGTTCGGTCCTTTCTCATCTAACACTATTGCTATCGAAAGCCTTCTTCTTTGTTTCAAAAGCTTTTCGGTTTTCTTTTATAAACCATTTCAAAAGCTATCGAAAGCTCAATTGTCAACTTTCCGTGAACGGTCGAATATCGGGCGTGAACGTACTTCTTTTGGGCGGCACCTTCAGAATGAGACTCTTTATAGCCCGTTTACGTGCGAACTATCTGCTACGCATGCATTTGTGACATGCCATTCCGTTCTTTTGATTCATTCGAATTTGCCTTGTTCTTTTCATATCGATACGTTATATTTCGATTACGAAAGGCGCATCTTTTACCTTTTGTTCAAAAGGAGCGGCATATGGCATCTACTTCAGACCTTTCACCGGCCGAGCGTCAGCGATTTATCATGAATTGGCTGGCCGAAAAGCCAAATATCTCGGTATCCGACATCGTTCGCCGTTTTTCGGTTTCGGAAGTCACCGCACGGCACGACCTCATCTCGCTGGAATCCGAAGGCAAGCTGCGTCGCGTACGCGGCGGAGCGGTATCGCTTTCTCGCTCCAACGCAATCTCGTATCCCGAGGAGCGCATCAATGTCCAAGTCGAGGCCAAGGAAGCCATCGCCGCAACCGCAGCAACTCTTGTTGATGATGGCGATGTTCTGGTAATTGATATCGGCACCACAGGCTTTTACTTCGCTAAGGCCCTCATGGACAAGCGTGAGATCACCATTATCACCGGCGATCTTGCAATCGCGAACTACGCCAGCTTCAATCTCCCCAATGCTTCGGTAGTGCTGCTGGGCGGCTCCGTGCGCAAGGGCCACCTCTATCTCGCGGGCGCACTAACGCTCGACTGCATGAGCAAACTACATGCCGACAAGGCGTTTGTCAGTGCCGACGGATTCCACCCCGACCACGGTTTTACCGTCGAGCACGACTTCTCGGCCATGATCAAGCATATGTACCTTACCAACTCAAACCAGGGCTACATGATGGTTGACCAGGGAAAGTTCAACAAGACCAGTTTTTATCAGTCCGCGCAGATCGATGACCTCGACGGCATCATCGTTGATGGAGACGACGAGGGCATCATGACGGCGGCGATCGAGAGCAGTCGCAGTCATCCCAAGCTCTATATTGCAAAATAGCTCAAATGGCCGGGTCGCCCCCACTGCGGGCGACCCGGCCATTTATTAAATCAACCCAAAATGGCGCATCGCTGTGACGGTGCCATCGTGTGCGACATCGTCGGTCACGTAGTCGGCGACTGCCTTGACCTCGGGCATGGCGTTGCCCATGGCTACAGCCGTCTCGACGGCGGCGAGCATACCCAGATCGTTGCCGGAATCGCCAAAGCCAAAGGTGCGCGCGTTGCCGGTGCGACCCAGATACTCCAGCGCCCGCGCCACGCCCACGCCCTTGTCGATACCCTTGGGGCTCAGCTCGCGGTTCTGGCCGCCAGTATTGCATAGTTCGAAGTTGCGATCGATAAAGCCGTCGTTGTTGGCTACGCGAGCCAGGTTGCACGCGTTAATGCACACCTTGCCTACGCACAAGCGGCCATCGACGCGCATCTGATCAACGCCATGCACCACGCCGGCGCCTAACAGAAATGACTGTTCGACACCAACTGGCTCAAGTGAATAGGTGGCACCGTTCGTCTCGAACAACGCCTCGCCGCCCGCCACAGTAATGCGACGCGCGAGCTCCTCAACAATGTCTTCGTCAAAGCACTCCTCATGCACCACGCGGCCCTCGACCTCGAGCGTGGCGCCCGCCATGGCAACGATACCCGCCGGGTTCAGCGCGCGCAGGCCATCGGCAACCAGCCACAGGGGACGGCCCGTGCAGATAAATGCCTGGTGGCCCGCATTGCGCAGGCGACCAAATGCATCGACAACAGCCTTCGACGGATGGATTGCATTGAAGTCCTTATCGGTCATATCGTCGGGGTCGAACGACGTCAGCGTACCGTCCACGTCAAAAAACAATACGGCGGAATCGGGGCACGCATCAATCATATGGGTTCCTTTCGAGAATAAGGGCAAACGAAGCATCCATCATATAATGGAGCGACGCAACCAGAGAGGTCACCCATGGAATTTTACGCAAGCTGCCCCGAGGGCTTTGAGTCCGCACTCGCCGATGAGCTTAAACGCCTCGGGCTTTCGCATGTCCGCCGCCTGAAAGGCCGCGCTACGTTTGAGGGCGAGCTCGAAGAAGGCTACCGCGCCTGTCTGTGGTCGCGCCTGGCGAGCCGCGTGTTCGTGGTACTCGGGCGCTTTGAGGCGCAGGATGCCGACGAGCTGTACGACAGCGTTTACGACATCGCCTGGGAGAACATCGTCCGCCCCGGCGCCACCATCGCCATTACCGCCCGCGGCGTGACCGAGCAGCTGCGCAACACGCGCTTCTCGGCCCTGCGTGCCAAAGACGCGCTGTGCGACCGCCTGGCCGAGACCACGGGACGTCGCGCCGATGTCGATGCCGCCGACCCCGATGTTCACCTACTGCTTTCGCTGCGCCAGCGCCGCGCGAGCATAAGCCTAGACCTTTCGGGCGACCCGCTGTTCAAACGCCTGCCGCCCGCTGCGACTCGTGCCGGCGAGGGCGCACACGTGTTGCGCCCCGACTACGCCGCCCTGGTGCTGGCGCAGGTCGGCTGGACCGCACTATGCGAGCGCGAGCTGACGGCCGACGATTACGAGAACGAAGCCCTTCCCACGCTGATCGATGCCTCGTGCGCCGGCGGCGGTCTGCTGCTGGAGGCCGTGAACATTCTGACCGACCGCGCCCCGGGCGCCGCACGCGAGCGCTGGGGCTTTGAGGGCTGGCAGCTGCACGATGCCGCCCTGTGGGAGCAGCTACTTGCCAAGGCGCGCGAGCGCGAGGCGGCAGCGCGCGAGCGGCAGGCACGCATCGTGGCCGTAGACATTGACCCCGCCGCACGCAAGACCGCCGAGCGCATGGTTAAGTGTGCCGGCTACAAGCGTTTTGTCGATTTTTGCGCCGCCAAGTCCGCCACCGTGCTGGACCACGCAGGTGCCGTTGCCGGTGCCGCCCTGGTCGCAGACACCACCGAGACCCCGCTTTCGCTCATGCACGACGCCATGACGCTGGTCGGCGAGCTGCGCCGCGCGCCCGAGCTCGCTTCGGCACCGGTCGCCGCGCTCACCCGCGACGGATTGCTGGCCCGCGCGCTCCACGCCGAGCCCGAGCGCTCGATCGCCGTCATGCCCAACAACGAAGAGGCGACCGTCGAAGTCTGGCCTTCACTCGACCACGCCGCCGCAGCGTTTGAGGCTGCGACCAGTGCGGATGCCGAGGCCGAGGCTGCGGATGCCAACGAAGTCAACGATGAAGCCGCCGCTTCCGCCATGCCCGAGCCTGCCGCCATGCTCGACCTGGGCGACGGCAAGCCGCTGCCCGTGCTCATCCCCGAGTCCGAGCAGTTCGCCAACCGCCTGCGCAAGAATGCCCGTCTGCGCCGCAAGTGGGCTAGGCGCGAGGGCGTGAGCTGCTACCGCGTCTACGATGCCGACCTGCCCGACTACTCCGCCGCTATCGACCTGTACGAGGGTTGCCCGCAGACGCCGGGCCGCTGGCTCGTCATCGCCGAATACGCCGCGCCCAAGACCATCGACCCCGCACTGGCCCAGGCCCGTATGCTCGACATTCTGGCCATCGCGCCGCGCATCCTAGATGTTCCCGCCGAGCATGTGCACGCCAAGGCCCGCATGCGCTCGCGCGGCGGCTCGCAGTACGGCAAGCAGGGCGCCGGCAAGGGCGGCTCGGGTGAGCGCGCCAATATCGCGCGTCGTCGCCTGCCGCTCATCGAAGAGGGCGGCCTCACCTTTGCCGTCAACTTTGACGACTACCTGGACGTCGGCATCTTCTTAGACCACCGCGTCACCCGCAACCTGGTGCGCGAGCACGCCAAGCAGGCGCGCCGCTTCCTCAACCTGTTCGCCTACACCGGCACCGCCACCTGCTACGCGGCCGATGGCGGCGTCGAGGAGACCGTGACGGTCGACCTCTCCAATACCTATCTGGACTGGGCCGAGCGCAACATGCGCCAGAACGGCTTTGTGGGGCCTCAGCATCATTTTGTGCGCGGCGACGTGCTTGCCTGGATTCGCGACCAGCGCCAGACGCGCAACCGCTGGGACCTGATCTTTGTCGACCCGCCCACGTTCTCGAACTCCTCCAAGATGGGCCGCCGCACCTGGGATGTCCAGCGCGACCATGTTGAGCTGTTGGCCGGCGTATCGCGCCTGCTCGCGCAGGGCGGCCATGCCATCTTTAGCTGCAACCTGCGCGGCTTCCGCCCCGAAACGCGCAAGCTCGCGCGCGTGGGCGTGGTGCTGGAGGACATTACGGCGCAGACCATCCCCGAGGACTTCGCGCGCAACCAGAAGGTGCACCACTGCTACATCGTGCGCCGCCTGCCCATCGAGGACGCCATGGCCGAGGTCGGCTTTAGCGCCGAGGAAATTGCCGAGCGCGTCGAGGAACTACGCAACCCCGAGGCCCGCAAGCCTCGCGCAGCAGCACCCGCGCACGCGCAGGCCGGCGACCGAGGGCCGCGCGGCGACGGCAAGCCCAAAAAGAAGAAGTTCTACGCCAGCAAGCCCAAGGGCAAATAACAA
>ERZ1034842.87-NODE-87-length-48970-cov-28.282408_pt1 | contig 48970 bp, 46 predicted proteins | sample MGYA00520634_ERZ1034842 | MGnify/ENA primary metagenome ERZ1034842 (study PRJEB33766, sample SAMN09781734) | gut metagenome | biome: gut microbiome | host: Homo sapiens | place: Madagascar | study: EMG produced TPA metagenomics assembly of the PRJNA485056 data set... | reverse complement strand
CTGCATCATCAAACTGGAACCCGACTATTCCGCCGGGATACACGAAACCAAATAATCCGGGCAACACCGCACAATTCCCGCCTGACGGCTTAAGCACCGCTCCGGCGGCTGCGGCATGCCATCTGCGTTGCAAAAATGCTCGGTAATACACAAAGTATTACCTGCGCTTTTTGCTTAGCAGCTGGCATGCCTCGCTCGCCGTATCGGCACTTAGAATTATGCGGCATTGCCCAAAAAACAACACAGGAACGAGGTATCATCATGGATTACAACAAAGCTGCCCTAGCGCTCCACAGCAAATACCCCGGCAAGATTGCCGTGCAGAGCCTTGCCCCCTGCAAAAATCGCGACGCCCTGTCCACCGCCTACACCCCCGGTGTGGCCGAGCCCTGCCGCAAGATCAAGGCCAACCCCGATGACGTCTACACCTACACGATGAAAGGCCGCACCGTGGCCGTCGTGACCAACGGCACCGCTGTGCTGGGCCTTGGCAACATCGGCCCCGAGGCTGGCCTGCCGGTCATGGAAGGCAAGTGCGTGCTGTTCAAGGAGTTCGGCGGCGTGGACGCGTTCCCCATCTGCCTGAACGCCAAAACCAAAGAGGAAGTCATTGCGGCTGTCAAGGCCATTGCCCCGACCTTCGGCGGCATCAACTTGGAGGACATCCGCAGCCCCGAGTGCTTCGAGATCGAAGCTGAGCTGGAGCGTGACCTGGACATCCCCGTCTTCCACGATGACCAGCACGGTACCGCTATCATCGTGCTGGCCGGTGTGCTCAACGCCCTGAAAGTGGTGGGCAAACGCATCGAGGATATTAAAATTGTGCAGAACGGCCCCGGCGCGGCCGGTACGGCCATCATCCACATGCTGCAGGTGGCCGGTGCCAAGCACATCATCGCCGTCGACGAGCACGGCATCCTGGTCCCGGGCCGCCCCGCTGGTCTGGAGGGCCACAAGGCTAAACTGGCCGAGGAGACCAATCCCGAGAAGATCAGCGGCAGCCTGGCTGAGGCCATTAAGGGCGCCGATCTGTTCATTGGTACGTCCATTGCAGGTGCGCTGACCCCTGAGCTGGCCGCCACCATGGCCCCGGACGCCATCGTCTTTGCCATGGCCAACCCCACGCCGGAGATCATGCCCGACCTGGCCAAGGCCGCCGGCATCCGCGTCATCGGCACCGGCCGTTCGGACTTCCCGAACCAGGTCAATAACGTGCTGGCGTTCCCCGGCATCTTCAAGGGCGCACTGTCCGTCCGCGCCCGGGACATCAACCCCGCCATGAAGATGGCCGCTGCCCAGGCTATCGCGGGCCTCATCCCCGACGACGAGCTGAACGAGGAGAACATCCTGCCCAAGGCGTTTGACCCCCGCGTGGCCGACGCCGTGGCTGCCGCCGTGGCCCAGGCCGCAAGAGAAAGCGGCGTGGCCCGCGTATGAGCATCATCCGTGAACTGTCCGCCGCCGCCATCACCGATGCGGTGGAGCGGCTGTGCATTGAAGCCAACACCCAGCTGCCCGCCGATGTGAAGGCCGCGCTGGACAAGGCTGAGGCCGCCGAACCGTGGCCGCTGGCGAAAGAAACGCTGGGCCTTTTGCAGAAAAACCTCTGCACAGCGAAAGAAAAAGACCTGCCCATCTGCCAGGACACCGGCATGGCCTGCGTGTTTGTGGAGCTGGGGCAGGACGTGCATATCGACGGCGACCTGACCACCGCTGTCAACGAGGGCGTGCGCCGCGGCTACGAGAAAGCCTACCTGCGCAAGTCCATCACCGCTGACCCGCTGCAGCGGGTGAATACGGGGGACAACACCCCGGCGTTCCTCACCGTGCATCTGGTGCCCGGCGATGGCTGCCAGATCACCGTGGCCCCCAAGGGCGCGGGCAGCGAGAACATGAGCCGCCTTACCATGCTCAAGCCCGCCGACGGCGTGCAGGGCGTGAAGGATTTTGTGCTGGACACCGTCAAACAGGCCGGGGCCAACCCCTGCCCGCCCATCGTACTGGGCATCGGCATCGGCGGCAGCTTCGACCACTGCGCCACACTGGCCAAACAGGCGCTGCTACGCCCGCTGGATGTGCCCAACCCGGACCCGTACTACGCCGCGCTGGAAAAAGAACTGCTGGATGCCATCAACGCTACCGGTTTTGGCCCCCAGGGCTTTGGCGGTGCCACCACCTGCCTGGGCGTTGCCATTGAGCAAAAGCCCACCCACGTAGCCTGCCTGCCGGTGGCCGTCAACATCAGCTGCCACGTCACCCGCCGCGCCAGCTGCACACTGTAAGGGGGCGAACCGCATGCAATATGTTTTACAGACACCACTGCAAAAATCAGACCTTGCACCGCTGAAAGCAGGAGACACCGTGCTGCTTTCCGGCGTGGTGTATACCGCCCGCGATGCCGCCCACGCCCGCATGATGGAGTTGCTGGACAAGGGCGAGGAGCTGCCGTTCCCGATTGAGGGTGCTGCCGTTTACTACGTTGGCCCTACGCCGGAGCGCCCAGGCTGTGCTATTGGCGCCGCTGGCCCCACCACCAGCGGCCGCATGGACGCCTACACCCCGCGCCTGCTGGACCTGGGGCTGGCCTGTATGATTGGCAAAGGCAAGCGCAGCGAGGCCGTCAAACAGTCGGTCGTTAAAAATGGGGCCGTCTACCTGGCGGCTATCGGCGGGGCCGGTGCCCTGATGGCAAACAGCGTGCAGAGCTGCGAAATCATCGCCTGGCCGGACCTGGGCTGCGAGGCCGTGCGTAAACTGGTAGTCAAGGACTTCCCGCTGACCGTGCTGCTGGATACCCACGGGGGCGACCTGTACCAAAGCGGTCCCGCCGCCTACCTGGCCAGCCTGACCTGAACGGGGGAGGGGAGCGCCCATGAGCAAAGCACAACAAACCCGCCTGAAACGCCGTCTGCTGCTCTGCGGGCTGGCGCTGGTCATCTCGGTAGCCGCAGCCATCCTGCTGGTGGTCTCTGCCAACGCCAAGCGCGCCCGGCTGCAGGCCGAAAGCGAAGCTGCTGCCAGCGCTGCCCAGGCGGCTGCCGAGAGTGAAGCCGCCGCCAAAGCTGCCAGCGATGCCGCCGCGCAGGAGGCTGCCGAAGCCGCTGCCCGTGCCGAGGAAGAGGCCAAGCAGAAGCGCGCCAACCAGGTCGCCGCCGCCAGTGAAGCTCACGAAAACACACGTTATGGCGACAAACTTGGCCGCATCTGGGTAGAGGGCACCAATGTGGATTGTGACCTCTACCTGGGCGACAGCGAGACACAGTTCAGCCGCGGTGCCGGCTGCCATGCCGAGGACGGTTGTGTGCTGCCCGGCGAGAACGGCACCGTCTTTATCGGTGCCCACACCGGCACCTACTTCTCCGACCTCGGCTCCTGCGAGATCGGCGCGATCATTCACCTGGAGACCACCTGGGGCGATTTTGCCTATAAGATCACCGATATGCAGGTGATTTTGGAGACAGACATCGACAAGGTGCGCTGGGGCGCCGAGGAGCCCAGCTGCATCCTGTACACCTGCTATCCTTTCGGCATCCTGACCCACACCACCCAGCGCTACGCCGTCTACGCCGACCCTGTAGAAACGGATGAATACGGCGTGGTAGCGGATGTGGATACTGGCGCGACCAACGCCAGCAGTGCGGTAGCAAGCAATTCTGTTTCTACCGCAGGCTAAACGCCCCATTGACAAACCCTGCCAAACTTGCTACACTAATAGTCGTTACGCGGCTATGGCGGAATTGGCAGACGCGCTGGTTTTAGGGTCCAGTGTCCAAGACGTGCAGGTTCAAGTCCTGTTAGCCGCATGTATCATTAAATCACGCATCGTCGCTTGTTTTGCGATGATGCGTGATTTTTTATGTGTTGCGAATGTATTTGTGTTGCTATGAGGTGTACAAGTGCGCGTCGTAAAACGTCGTATAGCCCCTTATTTTTCCATTTTGTCGTAAAAACGTCGTACAAAAAAGCGGTAGATTTCTCCGCCGCTTTTGCTTATTTTGAGGTTGTCTGGATGTAATTTTCAATCTGCGCGGCGGCGTTTTCCAGCTGCCGCTCCCGGATGTGGGTGTAGATTCGCCGGGTGGTCGTGATGTCGGAATGGCCCAGCAATTTCTGCGCTTCCAGCTCGCCCACGTTGGCTTCGTACAGGATGGACGCGAACTCGTGCCGGAACTGATGGGCCGTGACATCGGCCTCCCAAACCTTGGCATTGGTGGTGTACTCTTTGCCTTTGTGGTGGTTCTTGCGCGTGACGATCTTGTAGTGTGCCAGGCCGATGCCCTTGCAGTAGTAGGTCCAGCGCCGCTGGTAGCTGGTACCGGATAGGGGCCGCTCTCCACCAAGGATATATTCTTCTGGCTGGCCGCGCAGCGGTTCCAGCAGGGCGCGCAGGGGAGAAAGCAGCGGAATGATGCGCACAGCGTTTTTCGTCTTGGGAATCTGCACCACCGGCTGGTTATGGATCCATGTGACCGACTTGGACACATGGATGCGGCCTGCCTCCCAATCAATATCCCGCCATTGCAGCGCCAACACCTCGCCCAGGCGGCAGCCCGTGTACATGAACAGCCATGCGCACAGACCAAAGCTCTCCGGGTGAGCCTTGACGGCGGCCAACTGGGCAGGCGTAGGCGGTTCACGCTCGGTTTTCTTCATGCCGCGGGGCAGGGAAGTCATCGGCACAGGGTTGTACACCTGGTCATCCCGGATGCACCAGTACTTGAAAATCAGGCTCAACACGCTGCGGGCGTTGCGGGCCGTGCCGCCTGCCATGCCCCGGCTTTTGAATTTACGGCTCCAGTTATCCACCACGGCCGGGGTGATCTCCTTCATGTGGTAGCCGGTGAACTCCTGCATCGCGCTGTTGTAGCCGCCCTGGTAGGCGCGGGTAGTACCGTTTTTTACCTGTTGCTGGTACAGCTCCCACCATTCCGGCGCAACGCTCTCGAACAGCGGGCCGGCCGCTTCCAGCCGTCGGCGCTCTTCCTCGTAGGCGGCGATCTTGGCGTTGACCTCGGCCACCCGCCTCCCGTAAAAATGCACCCGCTTTCCATCGTAGGTGCGGGTCCGCTCCACCAGCCCGCCGGGCCGCTGCTTGGCTTTTCCCATAAAAATAACCTCCTTCAAGGTACACTTTGACAAGCCTGCCTGAAAGAGGTATAATACCAAATGTTGGGGTTGGTATTGCCTTCGGGCAAGCTGATCTATCAAAACGCTCCATGATTGCCGTCGTGGGGCGTTTTTCCATATTTTAAACAGTTTCTATTGCTTTGTTTGTAATATTTACCAGTTGACTTTCCGTCCCCACTCTGGTAAAATGCAACCAATGTGGCATCGGAAAGTCTGGTCTCTATTCATTAGATACTTGGCTGGAAGGTGTCCATGAAAAGACCTATTCGGAACGGTTTCTCTTTATGGGACACTGTTATCGTGTGGGTCTTTATTTTTTTCCCCACTTAAGATAATCATACATCCGTATGAGACGCTTCACATCTGCACGCATGTTTCCATTAAGACGTTCAAGTGCTTCTGGATCTTGTGTAAAAAGTTCAATCAAAATAGCTTCAAGCGTTTCGACTTCCATCTTTTCTTCTGGCAATGAGCACATAACACGATACGCTTTTGCCGGATTACCTTTCAAAGTGTCCCACAGCGCTTGAAGAGATTCATAACCACTTGTCGCATTGCGATTTTTCTTGTTTGTCTTTGATGCAAAATCATCAAAGTTATGCTTTGTTTCAGCTTGAATTTGCGGATAATCTTCCTGTGCCTGTGAAAGATATCTATATACAGGGAAATCTCCGTTATTTCCTTTTCGTACCTCAGGGTATGCATATTTCAGTAACTGGTCAGCTGTAAACTCCCCCAAATCACCCATGACAATGCTACGGTACCACCCATTTGCATCAACAATGCTCTGCAAACCAAATTCCCCTGTATTAGAAACGCCTATCGAAATCGCCAGTTTATTCTCATCAATATTTTTGTCATCAAGATCAGCAACCATGAGCAGCGGCCCGGGCTTACTTGTGACCGCATAGGTATAAATCTCTTCTTTAAAACGGCGGAGCATCTTCACGGGGATAGATGCTTTTTTCGCTGCCAATGCATCATACAGAATGCCGAAATCAGACAGTGTAAGCCTCGTCATGGAAAGCATTTGCTTACCGAACGTCAGAGTATAGGGTGTAATAGAATACCCCACAGTTTCTGGCTTATAATCTACAAAAACAAACCGTTCCTGCAACTTTTCTATTTTGTCGTTCGGCAGACACAAAAGAATATCTTTTAGAATATTTTGAATGTCTGAATCATTCAAAGAATATCCAATATAAATAATGGGATACTCCATAAAGATTGTCATCAACTTTGCCGCAAGGTATTTTCCTTTTTCATTAAAAGTCTCATAGTCCTGTTCGTTGATGACAAGAGAATCGGGAACTGTTACAGATCCATGGATTTTATAAATTTCAGCTATGCCTTGTATAGAGGAAAACACAAGCTGATCTTGCCCAATATAGGGCGTATAATCATCGAAAAGCTTTTCAAAGAAAGTATCATAGTTAGTCGTAATGACACCTGCTAAATTTTTCTTTGAAATATTTTTCAATTTTTGAATTTCTGCCTTATACTCTGGTTTAGGAACAGACTTTTCTCTTAGGTACCATGCAATTTCCGCTTTAAAAGGGGAACAGCCATTTTCCACTGCATCCAATACAAACGTTTCGTTTGTACGCAGTTGTGGGTCACTGTACCATTTGGCATCGAAATCCTGCTGAATCAGAGTAGCCACCTTTGGCATAGGCCCCTGTGTAAATCCCATCTGCAATGCTTTGCTTTGATAGGAACGGTATGCAAACCGATCAGGATTGACCCTGGATGCAAACTCTGTGAGAAGTCCTTTCCAATCTGGAAGATCATAGTATCGGCGAGTAATTCCAGAACCTGCAAATAAAATCGGAATGGTGTTAAATCTCGCCACAACTTCTTGTATGGTCATAGCGGCCTCCTTTCATTGCAAACAAATCTCAGAAACGAACCCTATTGGTTGAAGTCCACGCCCCTGCATTCCACCCAGCAGTGCAGGGGTTACTGTATCTCCTGCATCATCTGGTGCAGCCAGGCGGGGCATTTGTTGCCTACCTGTAGCAGTTGACCGTTACGGTATTCGGCTACCAGCGCAAAGCCGTTGTCGTTATCAAAAAATTTAGCCTCATCGCAATAGGGCAGGATCTTCGCCACATCGGCAAAGCGGTGTGCAAACCGTGCCTGTACATCCTTGGCCGGGATGTCATGGCCGCCGCGCTCGACGCGGTTTTTGATGCGGCGCAGGCTTTCCTCGGCAGTGTCCAGGCCCACATAATACAGGCGTATAAAGTAACCGGCCTGCTTGGCACGGCGGCACAGCCGCTTGGGGTAGCCGCCGGAGAGGGTCGTTTCCTGGGTAAAGTTCACACCATCAGCAAGGGCGGTCTCGATGCGCTGCACGGCCAGTTTACCACCCTCGTACTCATCGCCGCCGCACTGGGCTGTCAGCTGATCCGGGTCAACGACGATGCCAAGGTCAGTGCGCTCGGCCCGCAACGAGCCGGTCAGACTGGATTTTCCTGCGCCGTTCACGCCGCCGATAATCGTATAAATCTGCATACCTTGCTTCCTTTCATATTCCGCGGCAGATGCCGACTACGCGACCCGCGATGGTGCAATTTCTTTACTCCAGTTTTTCAAATACCATAGTTGCCTGAATACGGTCACCGCCCATCAGACCCTTGCTGCCGCTGCTGGTAGTAGAAATCGTGTGCAGGCGATACCCCTTTGCAGCCTGCTCGTTGATGACGTTCTCCAATTCCGTCAGGTTGCCGGAGCCGGTGCCGATAAATTTTTCTTTCAGAACGACTTGCAGCACAACGTAGTGGTAGTTATTGCCGGATGCCCTGGAAATTGTGGATTCCTCCTGAAGTGTGTCAAAAATACCCATAATAAGTACCTCCTATTTTATACCGCTGTTGCGGTTTGTTACAACTTCCTGCACAGGCCGACGGCTTTTCCCTCGATGATGACCTGGTTCATGTCCTCTCCAATGAGGACGATGGAGGGGAAAGAGAGATTTTCGGCGCGGAGTTCGATGTTTTTTAATACCTCGCCCTCGTTTCTACCACCTTTCCAAAGAAACGTACCGGCAAATCTTCTACCTCTTTTGGTGTATAGTGAATGTCTGGATAATAAGGATTGAATGCGTGCAATGTAATACCCTCACTATCAATATAGACCTTTTTAATGGTTGCTTCGTTACCATTCACAAGAACAACTGCAAGATCTCCATTTTCGACTTGTGCTTCAGTATCAACCAGCGCCAAGTCTCCCTCTTGCATCCTTGGTAACATACTATCACCTTTTATCTTTAAAAACGCATACGCTGTAGAATCTTTATAATGGGGATAAATTTCTTCCCATCCTTCTATATTTTCATCCGTGCTTGTAGGAAGACCCGCGCGAACTTCACCGTAGATTGGGACTTTCTTTTTTTTCGTTTCCCATCCCATAAGGTAAGCTGGCGATGAATTAAGTGCTCGTGCAATTTTATTGATGATGTCAGACGGGACTTTCTCTATATCGCCTTTTTCATAGCGATAAATCGTTGCGGGGGAGAGTTGTACTTTTTCTGCCAACTGTTCAGCAGACATTCCCAGCTCCTTACGACAGAGCTTAATGCGTTCACCTGTAGTCATGATTCGCCTCCTATGAGTTAAGCATACACTAATACTTGCAAAAACGCAAGAGAAACCGGAACTTTTTCTTGCATTTTTGCAACAAATCCCTCGACTCGCAGAAATGCGAGTGCTATTATATAGGCACAGCTCGCAATAATGCGAGTTTGGAGGTGAGAAAAATAATGTCTGATAAAATGCAACTACTGAAACAGAAAATCACTGGCGCGGATATGACTCAGGATGCGCTTGCTTCAAAAATTGGGATGAACCCCAGCACTTTCTATCGCAAGGTAAAAATCGGTGTTGATGCGTTCACTGTTGGTGAGATGCGCAGTTTGGCTAATGCACTAAATTTGACGGGCAAAGAAGTCAAAGATATTTTTTTGAATTAGTTCTCGCATTTTTGCGAGTTTTAGGAAGTGTCCACACTGGACACACCCCAAGGAGGTGAGCACTACGAAACTTTCTCTGCCGCAAGAAACAAAATCTGCCCGCGTTGTCTCTGTTATCGAGACGATAACTTTGGCAGGAAGTGGAACCGATGAAGATCCTTTATACGAGATTCACCAGTACTGGAGTTTGACCGGGAAGTTGCTTGCAAAGTCTGCCCCTGTTACTCCTGATGGCGTTGCTGTTGCTTGTCCTCGTCAATCGTAAGGATGTCCTCATATAGTTCCTCTCGGTCATGCCTGGCTATATACCAATCTTTCATCAACAGTTCAAGTAATTTTATCATTTTTTGTGCTTCGCCAGGGTCAATATCAATAATCAGATTTACATCTTTTTCCATGTGAGCTCCGATATTTCCCAAGCGACGAATACCATCAAGCACCTTATACTGTTCGGCTGGAACTTTTTCTTTAATCTTTGATATTTCCTTGGCAAGATTTCCCTCGTTTACTCCCCAAAAATCATGAATCATTCCCTGCAAACAGCGGCGCGCCAACGTAGCCGCCGCCTTTGGACTGGCATCCAAAATCGCACACGCCTCATTGTAATCATTTCGAAGTGCTGCAGGAATGTATTCTGGCAAGTTAAGCCCCCTAAACGGCGGATACGTGAAAGAAAAAATGTTGTTAGGTCCCGTAATTTGTACGGAATACTCATGGCAGGCAGGGCAGTAATGATAGACTGCAGAAATTGTCTGACGGAGCCAGCATTCGTAACCACGCTGAATATTATTTTCTGCTTCTTCTTGAGAGTAGTTATAAGATATTTTACGTTCGATAGTGTTATCTGCTGTTTCGTAAAAACTAACACCACAATGAGGGCAACGATATTTTTTATCAAACATTTTATTTGTCATCCTTTCCATGGAGCACAACATTGAAAAAACTTATCCACAGGAAACAATCCAGGGAGGTGAGAAAGATGGATGAGAACAAACACACCCCACCGGATGGGCAAGATCAGATGGGGACGGAGATCAAAAAGCTAAAGCGCAGCATTGCCCTTTTATGGATCTGCGTTATCATCCAGGCCATCAGCATCCACATCATCAGCTGCCGGATTGACCAGATCTTCAGCCTGCTGGAACGTTTCGCCAAATTCAGCGAAATCGTCACGCAAGTCATCGAAAAACTGGTACATGTTCTCCATTAACTGTATGGAAAATCTTATCCTTATTTTAAAAATACTCATTACCGAGCAAAAAGTCAAATTCTACAGCACTATTTGTTACATCTGCGAAAAAATCGAGCTGCATCTTAGACAGCATTACTAAAAAAGGAGGCCTATTATGGCACGAGAAAAAGACGGCTACCGGGATGCGTTAGAGCGCATCCGTAGTCAGGCGGCGGGAGAGTTGGTCACGGTAGCCGAGGCGGCCCGCATCGTTTACGGCCCCGATGACACCCGTGGCAAGCGGAAAGTCTGCCAGCAGTTCACCGGCTGGATCGGCGGCGACCACGGCAAACGCATCCCCGCCACCGCACTGGCGAGGCAAATTTGCTGATGACGCATGAAGATCTAGCCTGGGTGCAGGGGCAGCTGCGCGGCTGCGCCAACGCCCGCCGCCAGCTGCGGATCTGCTCCGAGTGCCTGTGCATGACCGATGATGAACTGCTGACGCACCTGGGCTATACAAGCATGGCCGCTTTCCGCGCCGCCCATCCCCAAAGCAAGCACCCCGTTGGCCCACAGGTCGAGCGCATCCATCACCCTGTGCCGCCAGACGTGATGCTGGAGAGCGTCCTGCGCTACTACGGCGGGGAACGCCTAAGCACCGTGTGCAGCCTGATGGGCTACACCCAGCCGGTAACGCGCGAGGCCATCCGGCACAGGGTTTGCACTTGGAGAAAGAAACACCCGGCGCTTGCCGCCGGTATGCCGCCCAAGCGGCCCAATACACCCATAAAGGAGAAAGCTATGGAATTGAACATTGATGCAACAGGCCTGCCCGCCTACGCCTATGCCCGCAGCCCCTACACCGGCGGCATTGTGCGCATCGTGCGCGGGGAGCGCGCCCTGTTTGGCGTAAACAACCAGACCTGTGTAGATGAGTTGAATGCTGCTGCCGGCGTTACCCGCGCCCAGGCCGCCGCCATGTACAACGGCGCCATGTGCGGTTGGGGTACGCCCTACTCTGACCCCACCAACTATAGTGAGACCGGCAGCTATGTCGGCCCGGAAACGGAGGAACCCAATGGAACAGAATGTTGAGATCAAAAAGCCCGACCCCAATCCTCGCGACATGGCCGCCGGTGAGATCGTGGTCAATGTCCAGAAGACCGATGAAAACGGCGTGACGATCAAGCTGTGGCCGGATGTCAGCGCGGTGCGCAACCACATGAACGACCTTGTCAGCCTGGTGCCCTGTGATACCTACAGCGTCCGGCATTACACTTGCGGACGGTTTATGTACTGCGCCATCGCGCTGGATGATGCCACCCGCGATGCGCCCTGTCCCGCCGCCTACCGCGTACATAGTGACAGCGCCACAAACGAATCGGACGGCAGCTTCCTGGCCGCTGCGGCTACCTGGGGCATCGGTGCCGGGGTGTTCGACCTGCCGCCGCTGCGCATCCCGTCCAGCAAGGTGCACATCGTCCCCCAGGGCAAGCCCGGCACCAACATCATTGAGCGGTACGTCATGGACGACACCCTCACGCTGGACGACATCACCTACAACGATGACGGCAGCGTCGCCAGCCTGCGGGTGTGCAAGCGCGATGGGAGCGTGATCACATGGCAGGCAAGCTGATTGCCCACCTTGTTGCGTGGTACATGCCGGACAAGTCGCCCGGCGGCGGTGGGCTGGAAAACCTGACGGTTGACAGCGCCTATCTGCTGGAAGCGCAGCGGCTGCACACTGAGCTGGAACGCCGTGCGCGGGGCCAGCCTTTGTGCGTTGAGGTGGATATCCGCCCGGTGAAAAACAAGCGCACCCTGGATCAGAACCGCCTGATGTGGGCGCTGCTGAACCGTTTGGCGCTGGCTTTGAGCGGCGACACACCCGGCGGGGTGACTGCTGAGCAGTGTTACCTTGACCTGCTGGTTGAGTTCGGCGCAGAGGTTGAGACCTGGCGCGTGCCGGTCAAGGCTCTGCCCGCCCTGCGCAACGCCTACCGCGTTGTGCAAAAGGTGGAGCAGCTGGATGATGGCTACTGCATGGTTCGCATCGGGCTGGGCAGCAGCAGCTTCGACCGCCAGCAGATGCATGACTTCATTGACCGCATCTTTGACAGGCTGGCCGAAGCTGGCGTGGATGATGCCGAAACCACCGAGCAGTACCGGGACTGGAGGCGCGCCGATGAACTGTATTAAATGCGGCAGCAGCCAGGTGCATGTTATCGACACCCGCGCCAAGGGACCCCGGCGGATCTACCGCCGCCGTGACTGCCTGGCCTGCGGCTACCGCTGGACGACCGTAGAGCTGCCCGCCGGTGATCTGCGCCGGGCAGTGGATGCCTTGAACGGGCTTGAGGAGCGCCATGGCAAAAAGCATACTGCAAAACGATAAGGAGTGCTACCTGTGCCGCAGAATGTACAACCTACGCACCACGCGCGGCCTGGAAGAGCATCACATCCTGTTTGGACGCGGGCGGCGCGAGCTGTCCGAGCAGTACGGCCTCAAGGTCTGGCTGTGCCACAACTACCACAATGAGCCGCCCCTGGGTGTGCATTATAATCCTTGTTCCCGGCGGGTGTTGGAACGGGCGGCACAATTTGCTTTTGATAATCTCCACGGCCCCGGCAGCTTTGCCAAGGTTTTCGGAGAAGAAATTTAGGAGGATACAAACAATGCCCCAGATCGTGAACAAAAAGAGCGTGCTGGACATGGCGATGGGTGCGATTGCCGAGATCACCGACTACGAGGTGGAGCGGGTCGTTGCGAACATTATGGACCCCAACACCAGCGCCACGGCCAAGCGCAAGATCACCATCACGCTGACGTTTGCCCCGGACGACTACCGGCAGCAGATCGGCATGGACGCCCAGGCCAAGACCGCGCTGGCCCCGATCCAGCCGGTGCGCACGTCCCTGTGCATCACCAAGGGCCGTGACGGCAGCCTGCTGCTGGCCGAAATGACGCCCCAGGTCCCCGGACAGGTGGACATGGACGGCGATGAGACACCGATGCCCGCCATGGCCCGCGTGGGCCGTGCCGGGTACTGATAGAAAGGACTGAACAACATGGAAGTTAGTTTTTTGAAAGATGCCATTGACCGCGTTGTGGAGTTGGCAAAGCCCTTTACTTTGGAGACGCACGGTGGGCATCAGTTCTGCTCCGCTATTTTGCGTGAGGTCAAGCCGGATGTCGAATCACCGGAGCGGTACTCGGTGGACACGCTGGAGGCGCTGGTCAAGTTGATCCGCACCGAGGGCATCGACCACTCGCCTAAGCTGTATGTGCGCGTGGACAGCGCCCGGCGGGTCATGGTGGACACCACATACACGCACCGGGATTATGCGGAGTACAGCCGTCTGCCGCTCTATGAAGCCGCGAGCGACGTGCCGAGCATTACTGTCAACCAGGAGATGAGCCAGGAGCGGGCCGTTGTGGAGCTGCAAAGCCTGTACGCCGTCACCCCTGACCGTGACTATCTGTTGAGCCTGTTGAGCCGCATTGATGTCAACCAGGGCGTGTCCAGTGTGGACAACGGCATCAGCCAAGAGGTCAGTGTCCGCACCGGCGCGGTGCTGAAAGAGCAGCAGACCGTGCAGCCGATCGTCCGCCTGCAGCCCTATCGCACGTTTTTGGAGGTGGAACAGCCCGCCAGCGACTTCCTGCTGCGCCTCGACAAAGAGGGCCGCCCGGCGCTGTACGAGGCGGACGGCGGTGCCTGGAAGCTGGAAGCCAAGCGCAACATTGCTGCCTATCTGGGTGAGCAGCTGGCCGATCTGGTGGAGTGCGGCAGTGTGGTGGTGATGATCTGATGCTGAATATCTGTGCATTGCAGGGCCGCCTGGCCCGGGACCCGGAGCTGCGCCAGACGGCCACCGGCAAGAGCGTGGCCACCTTTACGCTGGCCTGTGACCGCGGGCGTAAGGATGCCAGCGGCAAGAGCCTGACAGACTGGGTGCCCGTCATCGCATGGGAGCAGCGCGCCGATTTTGCCTATAAGTGGCTCACTAAGGGCCAGATGGTTACGGTAGACGGGCGGATCCAGAGCCGCACCTACCAGGCCAAAGACGGCACAAACCGCACGGTGCTGGAGGTGGTTGCCAACAATATCAATTTCTGTGGCAGCAAAGCCGACAACCCCGGCCAGACCTCCACCGCCCCGGCGGGTCAGCCTAACGTCGGCGCACCGGCACCGGCCTATAACCAGGGACCCGGCGACGACTTTGCGCTGATCGAGGATGAGGGCGACCTGCCGTTTTAACCATTAAAAGTTGAAAAAAGACCTTGCAGGGATGCGCTAAAAAAAGAGCGCGGCGCACCCCTGTATTAAGGTCGGCCATTTTTAGGAGCGTACCAGATGGAAACACCGACTTTTTACACCATGCTCCCCGCCGCTGTGCGGTACGACAAAAATTTGAAACCCAACGAAAAGCTGCTTTTTGCAGAGATTTCCGCGCTGACAAACGTGACCGGCTACTGCTACGCCAGCAACGCCTATTTCCAAAACCTCTTTGATGCCAGCACCCGGACGGTGCAGGGATGGTTGAAGCACTTGCAGGATTGCGGTTACATCTCGATCATCCAGGTGGGCGGCGGTGCCGGTGAGCAACGCGCCGAGCGTAGGATCAGCCCGCTGGCCGGTATGGCGGTAGTGCCGCAGACCCCCGCAAAAATCTGCGCCACCCCCGCAGAAAATTGCGGGGGGACCCCCGCAAAAAAATGCGCAGACCCCCCGCAAAAAAATGCGGGTAGATTATTACAAGATAATATTAATACAAGAGAGATTAACGCGGGCGCGCGCGAGGATGCTTTCAGCATCTTTCAACAGGCCTTCCCCGGCAATGAACAGCTGACCAAGGCCCTGATCGCTTTTGCAGAATCCCGGGCAGCCGGTAAACATCCCCTGACCGCGAACGCCGCCAAGCTTACCTGCAACAAGCTCAAGCAGCTGGCCGATGAGGCCCACGTCCGAAACAGAAGCGGGTACATGGTAGCCGTGCTGGAACAGAGCATCCTGCGCGGATGGGAGGGGCTTTTCCCCTTGAAAGATGATTTTGTGGATAAGGCTCCGGTCCAGCGCCCCGCCAACACGGCAGACCGGCCGCGGGAAATCGGGCCGGATACCGACATCACCGAATTTTTGTGAGGCTGAACGATGCAACAAGAAAATCTGACCCGCCAGCAGACAACTCAACGCGCGTTTTTGGGCGCGGCGCTGATGGATCCGGACGGCGCGCGGGATTACGTCACCAGGATGGTCCCGGCCATGTTTGAAGACGGCGTTTGTCACGACATTTTCACCGCAATCCAGCAGTTGATCTACAGCGGCAGCCCCGTGGATGTCATCACGGTCATCAACACAGCGGCCAACGGACGCCCGGCGGATGATGTGAAAGCTGCCGTAATGCAGATGGCCGAGACCTGCCCCAGCGTCTCCAACATCGGCAGCTATGCGGCGCAGATTCTTGAAGATCACCGCTACCGGCTGTTGACCGGCGACCTGATGAAGTGCCTGGCCAAGGATGCAATGGACAGCGACAGCATCTGCCGCCAGCTGCGCCGCACCCTGGCGATGCAGGACGCCATCCGCAGCACCCAGGCGGACAGCACGGCCCGGGACTTCGACGCGGTGCTTGATGCTACACTGACCCGGCTGAAAGAACCAGACGATAGCCTAAAGCTGGGCTGGCCAGAGCTGGACCGCTTCGGCGTTTTTGGACGCCAGCGCGTGTGCGTTGTGGCCGGGCGGCCCGGCTGCGGTAAAACGGATTTTTCGCTCAACCTTGCATCACGGCTGTCCAAAAAATACAGGGTCTACTACCTGACCCTGGAAGAAGCCGCCGAAGCCTTGATGGACCGCATCTTGTCCAAAGTGGCGCGGATTGATTCCAGCAAACTGACCAACAAAACACTGGACCCGCACGAATGGGAGATCATCGACAATGCTGCGGCCCGGCTGCGGCAGCACCACAATATGATGATTGATTCTGACAGCAACCTGACGATCGACGGCCTGGAAGCCAAACTGATGCAATACAAGCCGGATGTTGCCTTTATTGACCACATCGGTCTGCTAAGCCCTACTGACCCCCGGCAGACCGAGTATCAGCGCATCAGCGAGATCACCCGGCGGCTGAAAGTGACTGCCATGAAGATGGGCATTGTCATCGTGGAGCTATGCCAGATCAACCGCTCCGGTGTGAAAGGCAACGAGGGCCGGTTCTGCAACCTGGAGGATCTGCGCGGATCCGGCACGATCGAACAGGACGCCAACAGCGCCATTTTTGTGGAGAACAAACGTCCAGAGGACAGCCAGGAACTGCGCGGCGAAAATATGTACAAAGACACCGCTATCATGTACGCGAAAAACCGCGAGGGTCCGACCGGCGTTGTATCTATGAGATGGCAGCCCCAATACCATCAATGGCAGCCTGCCCCGAAAGAAGATTTTGAAGAGATGGGCGAGCAGATGCCCTGGCCCCAATAACGTATTGACCCGCCCCGGCGGGATAGGAGGATCACTATGATAAGCATTGCAATTATTAACTTAAAAGGCGGCGTCGGGAAAAGCGTCACCACCTGCAACCTGGCCGCTGAGCTGGCCGCGCTGAGCAAGTCCGTGCTGGTAGTTGACCTGGACAAGCAGGGCAACACAAGCAAGTTTTTCGGTGTGCTGGATTATGACCGGCCCAGCGTGGCAGAGGTCATGATGGGCGAGTGCCGGGTTTGGGATGCCGTTGTCGAAGATACCGGCGTGGTCGGGGTGCATCTGCTGCCATGCGATATGCGGATGCTGAAAGCAAACCGCGGCATTCTGATGGACACCACCGAGCCGCAGCAGTTCCGGCTGCGGGATGCGCTGGATGAAGTTGCCGCGAATGATGTGCCGTATGACTACTGCATCATGGACTGCCCGCCTGATCTGGACATGGGCAGCATCAACGCACTGTGTGCTGCGGACTGGGTCATTATTCCGGTCGACTGTGATGAGTGGGCCTGTGACGGCATGCGCGAGATCGTTGACCAGATCGAGCGGGTGCAAATGTACTACAACCCGCATCTCAAAATCATGGGCGCACTGATGACGAAATACCGCCGCACCCGATATGCGGCAGAGGTCGTCCACCAGCTGAACGACGCGGGCGTTGAAATGCTGGGCACCGTCATCCGCTACACGATCAAGGTCAGCGAGGCCAAAAGTGCCCACAAGCCGCTGCGCGCGTATCGTCCGGATTGTTCGGCAGCAACGGATTACGGATGCCTGGCCGATGAGGTCGAGGAAATCGTGTCCAGAATGGACACAAAGGAGGGCTAAGCCATGAGCAAGGGATTTTCTATCAACGACATCCTCGGAAACGGTGCAAAACCTACCGCCCCGGCGGGGCAGAAAATGCAGGTCGTCATGCTGCCGGCGGCAGACATTGAACCGAACCCGGAAAATAGCATCTACGAGATCGGTGACGTTGCCATGCTGAAAGCTGATATTGCCGAGCGTGGCCTGCGCAGCCCGCTGGAAGTCCTGCCAGCCCAGGGTGGCAAGTACATGCTGCTGGCCGGGCACCGGCGCTGGACTGCCTGCCGTGCCTTGACAGCTGAGGGCGTGACCGGGTTTGAGGTTTTGCCCTGTGTTATCCACCAAAGCCAGGGTGCGGACGACGACTTGATCGCGCTGATCACCTCCAACGCCACGGCGCGCGAGCTGAGCGATGGCGAACGCCTCCGGCAGTATATTGCCCTTAAGCAGGCCCTTGAACGCAAAAAGGCCGCGGGCGGTCTGGATGGCCGCGTCCGTGATGAGATGAGCCGGATCACCGGTGACGGCACCGGGACGCTGGGGCGCTTGAATGCGATTGCCAGCAAGTGTGTGCCGGAGGTCATTGCCATGGTAGAGCGCGGCGAGATCACTATGACGCGGGCGTATGAGTGCAGCAAGCTGTACAAGGTGCAGCAGGTGACATTCGCGAAAAACAACTATGCACCCCTGCCGGAGGTAAGCAACGATGCGCAGAAAGCCGCGATTCTGTACATTGTGGATGAGGGTGTGGCCGATCAGCTGAGGGGGCTGGATTACGTCCAGTGTTGTGAGTGGAATTATGCAGACGGGGGCAAACTTGATGCCCAGAAAATGCAGCCCGTGACGCTGGACATGACTGATAATGTCGCCAATGCTATCCTGCGCATTGCCCCGGCGGGCCGGACATCTTTCACCGTTGAACAGTTGGACCCGGCGGATCAGAATGAAGTCATCGCCAAGAGCTGCATCTATTCGTCCCAACTGTACCGCACTGCGCGCAGCCGCTATATTGATAAAAAAGCACTTGAAAAATATAAAGCCGAGGAGAAAGAGAAAAAGAACGCCGAAAAGGTCCGGCATGACGCCGCCGAGAAATGGCTTGCACTTGCCCGGCAAGAGCTGGCCGACTTCGACAACTGGAAGCTGACGGCCCGCCACAAGGATCTAGGGCTGACGATCCGTGAGCGAAAAATGTTCGACGGCGGACGGCTTGTCATCGCGGTGGACGACATGGGGCGCTATGACAGCCCGGTGAACGGTTTCCCGTATCGAGAGTGCTTTTCTGTCCGCCTCGGCCCGGATGGTGAGCGTGTCGGCCGTGACGGTGAACGGATCGCCCTGGACTGGAATAAGCGTTGGTACAGCACCGGCGCGGGCATTGAGGGCTACATTGCCGACGACATCAAGCGGGCCGCGCGGGGTAAATGATGGCTACAATTGCAAATTTCATCCTTGAGGTCATCGGCGGTGCAGTGCTGGCCGGGCTGTTTGTGGTGTTTTATGCCCTGGGTGTTTCGGTGGGCAGAGAGGCATCACAGAACAAGTTGCAAGACGATGACACGTCAATGGAGCACAGACATGGAGGCGAGGATCCTTGACCTATGAAGAAAAGGTCCGCTGGCTGTGGCGCTACCGCGATGCGCTGCGGCTGGAGGAGGAACTGCGGCAGGAACTGGAAGCCCAGCGCGCCCGGGCCTGCAAAACCACGGCTGCCCTGACCGGCATGCCGGGCGGAGGAGGGGACGGCCAGGCGCTGCCCCGTGCGGTGGAAAGCATCGTGGCTGCCCAGCAGGAACTGCAGGCGCAGATCAACCTCTGCGGGGCGACCCGGCGGGAGGTGGCGGCAGCGCTGGACCAGGTCGCTGATGCGCGGGACCATGAGATCCTGCGCAGGCGGTATCTGTTGGGGCAGCGTTGGGAGAAGATTGCTGTGGAGATGAACATCGAACTGCGCTGGGTCTACCGCCGCCACCGCCGCGCTGTATCTGGTTTGACCATGGAAAGCCACTAAAAACCATGGTACAATAGTAGAGTCAAAAGCCGTAAGGAACGGGAAACCGCCTTGCGGCTTTTGTGTTGCCGGGAGTTGGGCAGCCTCCGGCAGCGATTGCGTCCATAGCGAATCCTCCTATTCTTTATCACAGCTGACAGCCGGGAAAGACCGGCGCTTTTTTGTAGGCGTAGCTTAAGGCAGAGCAGCGGTCTCCAAAACCGCAGGATGAAGGTGCAAGCCCTTCCGCCTGTGCCATCTGCCCCGTCAGCCCGGAGAAGCTCACACACATCCTTTGCTTTTTCTTCCGTCTGTGTGCTGGCGGGGCGGCTATTGAAAATAACCACCGGGGGTGCCTATGGAGAAACGACCGACCGGCAATCCCCGGTATGCCAACGGGGCCCTGCGCCGCAAGTACCGCGCCAGGCTGCGGGCTATGGGCGGACCCTGTGGCATCTGCCATGGCAGGCTGGGGCCGATCCATTACGAGGAACCGTCCGATGCCGCGCATCCACTATCCTTTGTGATCGATGAGATCCATCCTGTGTCGAAGTGGCGGCAGTTCGGGTATGCTTCGCCCCGCGCTGCGGCCGAGGATTGGGACAACTTGCAGCCTGCGCATTACTTCTGCAACGCGCAAAAGGGCAACAAAACAGGCGTTTTCGGGGCAGATTCGGGGCAAAAAATCACAAAAGCGCCCAAAATCAGCGATGGAAACTGGTAGTGGGGGAGGGTCCTCCGGCCCCCGCGGTGGCGACCTCGCCCCGTCCAGCGCCGATTTACACACAGGGAGTTAACTGGTGGCTGAAAACATAAAAAGGAGTTTTCAAATGAGATTATCAAATGGTGAAGTTTTACTCCGCTGGCCGCTGGATCAGCACATTTTGACCCAGGGCTGGCACTACAACAGCGGCCGCAGCCATAACGGCATCGACCTGCGCACCCAGATCGGCAACACCGCCGTGCGCCCGGTCTACGCGGCAGAGAACGGCACGGTGTCGGCCACCCAGCTGTGGGACGGCCACACCACCGACGAGCGCAGCCTGCAGAGCTACGGCAACTACGTGGACATCCGCCACGCCGACTACAGGCAGCAGAGCCTCGTTACCCGGTACGCCCACCTGTTCAAGTTTATTGTTGCCAAGGGAGAAAAGGTCAAAGAGGGCCAGCTGATCGGCTACAGCGGCGCCACCGGCAACGTTTTTGGCGCGCACCTGCACTTCGAGGTGCTGCTGGGCGGCAAGCGCACCAACCCGCTGACCTGGCTGGATGATGACTTCACCACCGCCAGCAGCAGCGTCTACACCTACGGTCCCGGTGAGCATGCGGTCGCGCGCCCGGCCGAGGACAAGCCTGCCGCCTCCACGCTGCAGACCATCTGTGCCAGCAACCTGACCAACGCCCAGGCCATGGCGGTGTTCAGCCTTGCGATCCAGCTGCAGCTGGTGGCCATGCGGCTGTACTGGGCAGAATTCAGCGATGCCGAGATGGCGCATCAGAACATCGAAGTCGGCCCCATCACCCAGGGCGATGCCAAGGCCGTGTTGGACAAGCTGTCCGCCGTAGGTGCCAAGGGCACCGCGCAGGCAGCGTGAACGAAAGGAGTAAACCATGAAAAACGACAACATTTTCCTGTGGGTCAAGGCGGTGATCGCTGCCGCCTGCGGTGCCTTTACCGCGGCATTCGGCTGGCTGGGCTGGCTGGTGGTGGCCTGGGCTGCCTGCATGGTGCTGGATTGGCTCTCCGGCAGCGCGGCGGCCGCCAGCAGGGGAGAGTGGGCCAGTTCCGTTGCCAGAGATGGCATCTGGCACAAAGCGGGCATGATTGTGGTAGTTTGTGTGGCCGCGCTGACCGATGCGGTGCTCAGCATCGCGGTCGCCAACCTGCCCGGCCTGGGCATTACGTACCAGAGCCTGATCCTGCCGGTAGTGCTGGTGTGGTACATTTTTACCGAGCTCGGCTCCATCGCCGAGAACGCTGCCCACATGGGTGCCGATGTCCCTGATGGCCTGCTGAAACTGCTGGCCGCGGGAAAGAAGGCAGCTGAACGGCAGACTAAGGACGACGAGGAATAAGAGAAGCGGCGGGCTACCCAATGGGCGGCCCGCCGCTTTTTTGCTGTCAGAAAGTACCTGTCGTACAAACGTCGTACAATGACAAAATTTTGTCGTTACTTCGTTGTATTATTCGTGTTCAAGTCCTGTTAGCCGCACCATATAATTTGACGTCAGAACGTATGTTTTGACGTCTTTTTTATTGTTTGACCACACAGCTTACTGCGTTTTTATAAAAAACGCGTCCGGACGATGTTTTCCAGCATCGTCCGGACGCGTTTGACATTGTATCGTGGTTTACGTTTCCGCTTTAAGTGTATCTCCGGGATGGCTACATTATGGTAGGTGATGGGTTCCTCGGCGGGCTTCGTTTCTTCCGTCGGGGCGGGAGTGTTCTCGTGGGCGCGGCCGGTGTGGATCTCCGGCACAACAAGTTTCTCCTGCTCCACACAGTAGCCGCGCTGCCGGACCTTGTCTGTTCATTTCTTCCAGAACATGACAGGGCCTGCATGTTGGCCATGGCGTTGGTAGTGGCACCCATGCCAAAACCACATATACCGCTGGAAAGCACCGCAGCGTCGTAGTCCCGGCCTATAATATTAAACACGGCATAGCGTGCAAATACAAACATCAGCACTGTCTGGAGCACTGTCTGGCCAGCCAGCAGCAGCGGCAGGGTGATCATCACAATGCCTTGAAACAGCGACAGGCTGATGCCGCCGATGTCGTTGATCTCGCCCATATGGGTGACGAATGTATAAATAATCCGCCTCCGCGCCGCACAGACTAAGCGGGAAAGGGGGCACTGACCGTGAATTCTCGGAAATTTTGTCGGCAGCGCTTTGGCGCGGCGGGGCTGGCGGCGCTGCTGTTGGCAATTGTGCTGCTGCTTTGCCAGGCGCATCCGGCTGTCCAGATCGAACCAGCCGCTGCCGCAGGCCCCCGCAGCGTGGCGGTCTGCGGCACGCCTTTTGGGGTAAAAATGTTCTCTGACGGTGCGCTGGTGGTGGCTTTTGCGGATCGGTATTCCGTGTCTGGCCGGGAAAATCCCGCCAAAGAAGCCGGCCTGCGGCTGGGAGACCTCATCATCTCGGCAGCGGGCCACCCCGTGCACAGCAACGACGACTTATCCGCCGCTCTGCAGACAGGGCAGGGGAGCGCGGTCACGGTCCTCTACCGCCGCGGCGGGCATGAGTACACGGCCCAGCTCACCCCCTGGGCGGATGCCTCGGGGGTGTACAAAGCCGGGCTGTGGGTGCGGGATTCCAGCGCCGGGATCGGTACACTGACTTTTGTGGACCCCGTGGCGGGCACCTTTGCGGGGCTGGGACACCCGATCTCCGATGTGGACACCGGGGCGGATTTTACGCTGCTCTCCGGCGAGATCGTACCGGTCACTGTCACCGGTGTGCGCAGCGCCTCACCCGGCACAGCCGGGGAACTGCGCGGGGAATTTTTATCGGATATTCTCGGCATCGTGACGGGCAACGATGCCACCGGCCTGTATGGCCGCTGGACCGCCCCGGCACAAAATGTCGGGACGATGCTGCCCATCGCCGCGCCGGGCGAGGTACACACCGGCGATGCCGAGCTGTGGACGACCCTCTCGGGCCGCACCGCCCAACATTACACCGTGCGCATTGAGCGGGTGGGCAGCGGCGGACAGGATGCCAATCGCGACCTGACTCTGCGCATCACCGACCCGGCCCTGCTTTCCGCCACCGGCGGTATCGTGCAGGGGATGAGCGGTTCGCCGCTGGTGCAAGACGGAAAACTGGTGGGCGCTGTTACCCATGTGCTGGTGGGCACACCCGCAAAAGGATACGGAATTTTTGCTGATACGATGTTAAAAATGGCAGAAACGTATAATCAGTGATCTTACACTTCCTCAAACGCCTTCAGCCAATCCACCTCTTTATCCCGCACCGGTGCGCCCAGGGGATCCTGGCCGCGGCGGGCGCGGAACTCGCCCAGCACGGCGGCGGGCATCAGCAAAGCTTTCTCGATCTCGGTCTGGAACACCAGTTTGGGGTTCTTGATCCGGGGATTTTTCATCAGCTCTTTCCAGTAGGTGTCGTAGTCCATCGTCACGGCCAGCGCCTCAAACAGCGGTGAAAGGTCGCCGTAACGGGCGATAACCCGGTTCAGCGAGCCGACAAACTGCATGTTGGCCTTGCCCTCGATCATGCCGTCGTCCTTGCCTTTGACGTTGCGGCGGCAGAAATAGGCGGTCATCTGCACGATGTCCTCCAGCGCTTCCTGCTGGCCGCCGGAAAGGCGGGCTTTCAGGTTCTCGTAATCGCTGAATTTTTCCAGCGCGGCGATCATCGCCTTTTTGGTGGCGGCGTCCTCAGACGTCAGCTGGGCGGGAGCAGCATCGGGCTCGGCCTCAACGAAATCCGCCTCCAGCAGGTCGGGCACCGGCGGAGCCTGGTTCTCGGTCGGCTCGGCGTCCTCATCCCGCAGTTCTTCGACCCCGATGCCCGCCACGTATAGGCGGTAATCTTCTAGGTCGTTCATGATGGACTTGTACAGGTAGGGCATGGGGGCACGCTTGGTGCGGGCCGTGGGAATGACCTTGGCCGCGTAACGGCTGGCCACGCCCTCAAACCAGCGGCGCAGGCCCTTGCAGTTGTCGATGACATTGTTCACGGTCTGGAAAAACACCGCGTTGCCGCCGTCGATCATCTTGTCGCTGGGGGCGCCGGCCATCCGCACCATCGCGTCGATAATGACATGTACGGCGTCCAACTCCTCGGGGGCCAGCACCAGGGCCAGCTTATCCAGCTCAGCCTTCACGCCCAACTCCTGGGCCATCAGGTCGGGTGTGGCTCCGTAGGAGTAGGGGATGGTCGTCTCGGGCACCGAGACATAGTCCAGGGTCAGAATGTTCGGATCATCGTCCAAAGTGCCTGTCTCAGCCACTTCCAGGGCGGTCGTCTTTTTGCGCAGACGCTTGCTGCGCAGTTTGGTGATCTCGTTTAGTTTCTGATCGGCCACCTGCTTATCCACCGGCTCGATGGTGACCGAGATGGCAATGACGCGCTGACGGTCTTTTTCGTATACGGCATAGTCGAAGAGGATGTCGGTCTTGCCGTTGATCTCACTTTTGGCTTTGTCCAGCACGGTGCGGCGCACGTGGGCCCAGTTGGACGCGTTGCAGTCCACCTGCTTTTTCAGCGTCTCGATGCTCCACACCAGTGGCTCGCCTTTTTTCTTCTTTTCGAGGTAGAGGTTCTGGTAGCTCTTGCACAGCTCGTAGATCTTGATGCTGTACTGGCTCTTCATCGGCAATGTGTAGGTGATGTTCATTGTCGTGTAGAACTCTTTGAGCTGGATCAGGTGGGGTTTTAAGGATTGGTCCAGCGTCAGCACGATCTTGCCGGTGCCCTCATCGATGGTGGCGCTGCTTAACCAGCGGAACATCGTGATTTTTTGCGTACCGGCCAACCGGATCCACTGCACCTTGGCGTTGGCGATATCCTCTATGTTTTTCTTGACCTGTTTGTACATCGAGCCATTGTGCGGGTCCACACCGCAAAGTTTCAGGAATTCGTAAATCGACATCTCGTACCGCGGCAGCTCGGTATCCGACGGCTTGATCATAGCGAAAATGTGCAGCATCAGCTTTTGTTGGCTCAGCGTCAGGCTGTACATGGCATTCTGGATCAGGTCGTTGGATTTGCGCACAATGGTCTGGTTGCCCCGGGCGCTGTAGGTAGCGACCGGGGTCAGAGCCTCGTCATTGGTCCGTGGGGCGTTTGACTGTTTTTTGGGTGCCATAGTGTTACCTCTGTTTTTCCCGCAGCTATGCTTGGCTGTGCCAAAATGGGTGTTTTGGCACACAGCCTACGACGGTAATGCTAATAATAGCAGATTGTGCTTCATTCGTCAATTATTGTAATAGTCAGCACATTTTGATTTTTCCGCAAAAATCCTGTATCCGTCGGTCTTATCTCTTTATGCTTTTAGTTTTTTTATTTAGATATAAGGTAAAGCTGTGCTGCCGATAACAACCGAAATGTGCGTGGAATAACAAGTGCATTATGCCGAGAATAACTACAGATCTGTGCCCGGAACAACAATATGCGGGGGATAACAACCCTACTTGGGCACAAAATGGGGGCTATGCGGAAAAATGTGCGCTGAATAACAATCACTCGGGGCGGCGAAAGATTTTGCGGAGGGCAGACAGGCAATTTGGAATTGTGCCGCGGATAACAACAGGGGACCACGGTTGTTATTCACAGCATAAGTTGCCGCAAAAAATATTTTTGCTGTGCGATAGTGGGCGGAGAAAAGTGGAAAGGATTTTTAAGATTTTGGAAATGTGCGCTGGATAACAACGGGGAGGATGAGAATTTTTTTGAGGGGGACGCGGAGAGGATTTTGCCGGCCAAGTTGTATTTGCCTGGGCTGTTGGCGGATACGCAATTTGGAAACCGAATGAAAAACGCTGTACATAGAATTGTGCTGTGGATAACAACCCAGCATTTTCTTTGTCTGCTGTGGTGGATACGCGGGGAAAGCGGCGGTAAACCGTAAAAATGTGCAAACAATAACAACTGCTGATAGAAAACAAAAAATCAGCGGTATTGCGATAAATACTGGCACATCGGCAATGAAAAAATGTGCGCAGAATAACAATCCTGCGTGCAAAATCCCGGAAACCAGCCTGCGGGCATGCCCCGCTTTAAAATGTGCAGCGAACAACAACCCCAGCCAACGGGGCCGCCGCAGCCTGTTGCACACCCAATTGTGTTGTCAATAACAACCATGTGCGGAAAAGGCTGCCCTGGGAATTGTGCCGCCAATAACAACAGCTGCCTTTCGCCTTGGGAGCTGCTGACTGCAGGAAAATGTGCGGACGATTCCAACAGGTCACACAGCCCCAAAGCCCGGGCCAGACCCACCCCTCAAAAAGGAAAATGTGCGCTGAATAACAACCCAGCCTGGGTATATGCCTAAACCCCGCCCCGCCGAATTGTGCCGCGAATAACAATACCCGCCTGGGCCGCCCACCAGCCGTTTGAATTTGAAAGTGACCCGCAAGCGAAATCATAAGAAACAATAAATTGTGCCGCCGATAACAACCTCAAAATCTCTCAATCGGCCATGCCCTCACCGGTAAACTGTGCCGTGAATAACAATAGTAAGCAAAAGCCAGGCCAGTTGTTATCGGCCGCACAATTTATATTTTTTTTGCGGGAATCACAGGCAAATTACAGGCAGAAAAATTTTTTATAAGATAGTAACCCGCCAACTACCCCCACAAAACTGCCCTATAATTTTTTCTCGGGTACTTTTCTGCACCGCAGTCTGGGCTGCGCCCACCGCAAATTATGCTGTGAATAACAACCATTCCTGCAAAATGTGCTGCCGATAACAACACACCCCTATCATATAAAGGTAGAAATACGCATCTGCACAGCGGAAAGCGGGAAAATGCCGGGACCATAAAATTTCCAGCAAGAAAACCGCCTAACATGGTAAATTGGAAAAACTGGAAAATTACTGGAAGTAAATAACAGGGCCGAAAAATGTCTGTATTTTTAGAAAATGACGGCAAATCTAATGAAAATGACGAATTGTGTCGAACGAAAATAGCGGGAATCGCTGAAAAAAATGGGAAAACCTCTTGCGATGAATGGAAAAATATGGTAAAATTTCCACAGTAAAGAGAACGACGGGCAAACACCACAGCGTGCGGCACCTGTTCATTGTATGGAGGAAAGTTGACGATGGATAAGATCAAGTTTGTTATGACCAATACCAGCGACATCGTGACGGAAGTCTGCCGCGAAGCGCTGGAAGCCAAAGGCGTGACCGTGATGGTGTGCGACAAAAACGGCACCGCCGCCCTGGAGACCCTGCTGGCCGTCCACCCCCAGGCCTGCCTGCTGGACGCCTTCATGCCGGACCTGGACGCCATCACCGTCAAGCAGCGCTACGAGGAAAAGAACAGCAGCGGCGTACATACCACCTTCTTTGTCACCGGCGCGTTCCAGAGCGAAGAAGTCGAGCAGGACCTCTTAGATAACGGGTTCTCGTTCTTTTTCGTGAAGCCGTTCGATGAAAACGTGCTGGTCAGCCGGGTACTGCGTGCCGCCGGCGGTGCCAGCCGCCCGCAGCCGGTCTCGCTGGATTCCGATGAGCTTACCGTCACCGAGATCCTGCACCAGATCGGCGTGCCGGCCCACATCAAGGGCTACCAGTTCCTGCGGGATGCCATCCTGCTTACCACCGCCGACCACGAGTACATCAACGCCGTGACCAAGCGTCTCTACCCTGAAATAGCCAAGCGCAACGGTACCACGGCCAGCCGCGTCGAACGTGCTATCCGCCATGCCATCGAGGTCGCCTGGGACCGCGGCGATGTGGACACTCTGAACAGCTACTTCGGCTACACCATCCACAACCTCCGCGGCAAACCCACGAATAGTGAGTTCATCGCGATGATCGCCGACAAGATCCGCCTGGACAAAAAGCGGAGAGCATAAGGCCGCATAAACCCAGCCACTATCCGCAAAACCGGCATTTTGTGGCGGACGCTGCAAACCGATAAACTCGCGGATTCATCGCTATGGAATTATGAATTCCGTCATTTTGCCCAATAAATTATTCTGAATCAAACCTATAAACTTCCTGTGTTGGTTGGGTCCCTCACACCCGGCAAATGCAGGAGGTTTTTCTTTATGTATCAGTACGATGTGGAAACATTTATGTGTGCTTGTGACCGTAAAGGTTTAGCGGCAAAAACAATGAAAAGCTATGAGCAGACGTTGCGGCTATTTGGCCTGTTTTTAGCAGAGCGGGGAATAACCCAGACAGAAGAGATACGGCATCCACACATTGAGGCGTATATCGATACCGTATAGGAAACGGCAAAATACGCCGAAAAAAATTATTCTGATAAAGGAGAACAATACTATGTCAAACAAAGCTTTATTCTGCGAGATCGTCACAACCGTGCAGGGGCTGGATGAAAAGTGGGCAACACTGGACGGAAAACTGAAAGAGTATGGGGAATACGAGGCAGCAAGCAGTATCTACCAACCAGCTGTGGAGGATCCTATTGAAAAGCTCTGGTCGACGGTGAAGTCTTTCCTTCGTAAATTCAAGGCACGGACCCAGGATGCTCTTCCGAACGCGATACAATGTGCTTTTCAGACAGTTTCGCCTTCTGACTGCTCAGGCTGGTTCCATTCCTGCGGCTATTCGCCTTATTTTTGAAAATTGCTATAAAACCCATTTTGCCGGAGCCCCGGCCCAGCGCAAAATCCCAGGTGGATACCCCTGCGCCGGGTGTCTGCCGCTCACTTTTTCCGCGTGGCAATGTCCTGAAAGCAGAAATAGTCCGGTTGGTGGCGGGACTGGGTGTACTCAAACAGCAGACCGGCGGCGTTGAAAGTCTGGTTCACGACGACGGCCACGCAGCCATAGGTGCCCATGTCCAGCAGCTTTTCGTCGCGGGCGGTGGCGTGTTCCACCGTGATGCGGCGCTTGCTGGTGATGATCTGCATTCCCAGTGTGTTCTCAATGTAATCGTAGATTGAGCTGGCCGCGATCTGCGGCGTCAGGCCGGGGACAAACTCCTTTAAAAAGTAGTTGACGTCGAGAATCAGCGCTTTGCCGTTGAGATACCGCACGCGTTCAATACTCCATAGCTCATCCCCAACCGAGAAACCGCTCTTGGCGGCAAACCGCTCATCGGCGATGACAGTCTCAAACTTCGTGACCTTCGTCACGGCGCGAAGGCGGTTGCGGCGGGCGGTTTCTTGAAACGTCTCGATGCCGCCGATGGTAAACGTCGTTTTGCCCACCGGCTGGTAGATGACCCGCACGCCGCGCCCCTGCATGGTCTGCACATAGCCGTCGGCTACCAGCTCCGCCAATGCGCGTCGAACTGTGTTGCGGGAGCAGGCGTATTCCTCTATTAAGGTATTCTCGCTGGGCAGCAGCGATTGATAGGGGTAATCCTGCGCCTCGATGCGTTTTTTGATGCTGTGGTAAATGCCCTCATATTTTGCCTTTGGCATGGTGTGTACCTCGCAACTTGTTCAAACATTTGTTTTAGTATACCGTCTTTTCGGCCAAATTTCAAGTGGGAAAGTTGTGGGCAGTGCCGAAAATCAGCGCTCTGCGCCACTTTTTTGGAAAATTGCCTTGACTTGTATAAACAAGTCTGCTATCCTGTAGCTGTAAGCAAAACTTGTATAAACAAGTTTGATAATGCCCGCTCTACCGGGCAGAAGGAGGAAAACATTATGGGTAAATACGAACAGGACGCGCGGCTGCTGCTTGGGTACGTCGGCGGCAAAGAGAACATTGCGGCGGTATCTCACTGCGTATCGCGTATGCGATTTGTCCTCAACGATCCCGCCAAGGCGGACGTTGCCAAGATCGAGGCACTGAAATCCGCCAAGGGCACTTTCACCCAGGCAGGCCAGTTCCAAGTCATCATCGGCAACACGGTCAGCGATTTCTACAATGATTTCATCGCGGTCTCCGGCATCGACGGTGTCTCCAAGGAGGCTGTCAAGAGCGCGGCCAAGCAGAACCAGAACGCCCTGCAAAAAGTTATGAGCGTGCTGGCCGAGATCTTCGCCCCGCTGATCCCTGCCATCATTACGGGCGGTCTGATTTTGGGCTTCCGCAACTGCATCGACAGCATCTATTTCTTCAATAACGGCACTCAGACCTTGTGCGATATCAGCCAGTTCTGGTCGGGCGTGGACAGCTTCCTCTGGCTGATCGGCGAGGCCGTTTTCCACATGCTGCCGGTCTGCATCTGCTGGTCCGTCACCAAAAAGATGGGCACGACCCAGAGCCTAGGCATCGTCCTCGGCCTGACGCTTGTTTCCGGCCAGCTGCTGAACGCCTACGCCGTCGCGTCCACGGCAGCGGCAGATATCCCCAAGTGGGATTTCGGCTTCTTCACCATCAACATGATCGGCTACCAGGCACAGGTTATCCCTGCCATGCTGGCCGCGTTCACGCTGGTGTATCTGGAAAAATTCTTCCGCAAGATCTGCCCGCCGGTCATCTCGATGATCGTTGTACCGTTCTGCTCGCTGGTCCTGTCCGTCATCGTCGCTCATACCATCCTTGGCCCCATCGGCTGGAAGATCGGCTCCGTCATCTCTGATGTTGTCTACGCTGGCATTTCCGGCTCCTTCCGCGTGGTCTTTGGCGCAATCTTCGGTTTTGTTTATGCCCCGCTCGTCATCACCGGCCTGCACCACATGTCCAACGCCATTGATATGCAGCTGATTGCCGACTTCGGCGGCACGATGCTGTGGCCGATGATCGCGCTGTCCAACATTGCGCAGGGCTCTGCCGTCCTTGGCATGATCTACTTACAGCGCAAGAACGCTGACGCCCAGGAGGTCAACGTACCCTCCTGCATCTCCTGCTACCTCGGCGTTACCGAGCCCGCTATGTTCGGCGTCAACCTCAAATTCCACTTCCCGTTCATCTGCGGCATGATCGGCTCGGCCATCGCGGCAGCTGTCTGCGTGGCTACTTCCACCACGGCCAACGCCATCGGCGTCGGCGGCATCCCTGGCATTCTGTCCATCCAGCCTGCCTATATGCTCAGCTTTGCAGTGTGCATGGTCATTGCCATCGTTGTGCCCTTTGTGCTGACCGTCAGCGTCGGCAAAAAGAAAGGCATTGCCTGATTTTGTGAGGTGTGTACCATGAATGATTTTAAAGATAAAGTTGTCTACCAAATTTACCCGAAATCCTTCATGGACTCGAACGGTGACGGCTTCGGCGATTTGAAGGGCGTTACCGCGAAACTGGACTACCTCGCCGACCTGGGCGTTGACTATCTCTGGCTGACGCCGTTCTTCCCCTCACCTCAGCGCGACAACGGCTACGATGTGGCTGACTACCGCGCCGTGGATCCGCGCTACGGCACGATGGAAGATCTGGAAGAGCTCATCCGCGAAGCAGACAAGCGCGGCATCGGCCTGATGCTGGACATGGTGTTCAACCACACCTCCACCGAGCATGAGTGGTTCAAAAAAGCACTGGCGGGCGACAAAAAGTACCAGGACTATTACATCTTCAAGGACGGCACGCCCGACTGCTACCCGACGAACTGGGTGTCGAAATTCGGCGGCCCTGCGTGGGAATACGTGCCGTGCCTTGGCAAATGGTATCTGCATCTTTACGACGTCATGCAAGCCGACCTGAACTGGGAGAACCCCGCCGTGCGGGAGGAAATGGCCGACATCCTGCGCTTCTGGAAGGCGAAGGGCATCAAGGGTTTCCGTTTCGACGTCATCAACGTCATTTCCAAGCCCAAATTTTACGAGAATGACTACGAGGGCGACGGCCGCCGCTTCTACACCGATGGCCGCAACGTCCACAAGTACCTGAAGGAGCTGGTCGCTGCGGGCGGCATCGACGGCATGATCACGGTGGGGGAGATGTCCTCCACCACGCTGGAAAACTGCATCGGCTACACCGCTGAGGGCAACCACGAGCTGACGATGTGCTTCAATTTCCACCACCTGAAGGTCGACTACAAGGACGGGCAAAAGTGGGAATTGAGGGAGCCTGATTACCTCGCCATGAAGAAACTGTTCCAGACCTGGCAGGAGGGGATGCAGGCCCACGGCGGCTGGAATGCGCTGTTCTGGTGCAACCACGACCAGCCCCGTGCGGTCAGCCGCTTTGGCAGCGACACGACCTACTGGAAGGAAAGCGCCGAGATGCTGGCGGTGGCCATCCACTTTATGCGCGGCACACCGTACATTTATCAGGGTGAGGAGCTGGGCATGACGAACCCGCACTTCACGAAAATCGAGCAGTACCGCGACGTCGAGAGCCTCAACTACTACAGGATCCTGCGGGAGCAGGGCAAGACCGAGGCCGAGACGCTGGACATTATCGCCCAGCGCAGCCGCGACGACAGCCGCACCCCGATGCAGTGGGACGCGAGCGAGAACGCCGGGTTTACCACCGGTACGCCGTGGATCGGCATTGACGACAACTACAAGGCAATCAACGCCGCTGCCCAAATGGACGCCCCGGATTCCATCCGCAGCTTTTACAAAACGCTGGTGGCCCTGCGCAAGAAAATGCCGGTCATCAGTGCGGGAAAAATCGAGTTCTTGTACCCCGACAACGCGGATTTGTTAGCCTATCGCCGGTACGACGGCGAGACGGAGCTGCTGGTTCTCTGCAACCTGCGGGAGCGGGAAATTGCCAAGCCCCTGCCCGTAGGCTGGACCGATGCCGAGAAACTGCTGGGTAACTACCCCGACACCGCCGACACGCTGCGCCCCTATGAGTGCGTAGTGCTGAAAAAGTGAAGGCTGCCGTATTATCTTTTCGCTATTGGGAGTTGACCGTATCCTTTGCGATAGTAACCTCATAGTGAGCAAGACAAAAGCACTTTCCTTTATTTGCAATCGTTGCACTGCCGGAAACCGGCGGCATCGGCACTTGGCCGTTTATGACGGCTGGCCTGCTGCTGACCGGCACCGCCCTGGCCCTGCTGCTGAAAAAGCGCAAGACCAACAACTAAAATCATCCCCCGCAGTGTGACCCACCGAAAAGGGCTCCTGTGGGGGATTTTTGGCAAAAGGATATTTTAAGGAGCTACCAGAATGTACGTTACAGATGTAATCGGCAAAACTTATAAGTAATGGCAAACCGGCGTGGTACTGATCAACGCAGGCACGGGTACGGGCAAAACAACCTTTGTTGTAAAAGAACTGAACGAATGGGCTGAAATTACGGGTACAAAGATTCTGTATTTATGCAATCGCAGCGCGCTGAGAAGCCAGGTGGTCGAGCAGGCTGAAGCAGAACAGAAGGCAAAAACATTGAATGATGATGCACCGGACGACGACATTGGCGAGGAGCATCTGGATATATGGACCTATCAGGCGCTGGAGAAAATGAAGCTGTGCAATCCTGAAAAATTGGATGCGTTTCTGCAGCAGTACCATGAAAAGAGGCACTGCTTGCTTAGACATTGCGCATCTGGATAAGGCGTGTGGCAAAAATTTATCCCAGCACAGAACAAAGGCATCAACAATTTTGCCGGTTAGATATTTCTGTACCGAATAAAATATGAACAATAGCACCTGAATGGTTGAATCATGATCATTTGGGTGCTTTTTTGTTGTATGAAAGAGAGAACCTGCGTGGTGCTAAGGAAAAAGAAACTGCAAGAATTATTCGATTGCAACATACAACAACAGAAAAAACGTATTACTCAAAAAGTAGATTACTTGTTATAGTTGCGCATTTTGAGGAAAAGCAAGTGTGATAAAATAAATTAAATTACGTGAAAAATCTATCTACATCTTTCTGGATACACCATTTATGCGCAACTAATTATGCAAACAAATATAGGCGACACTACTCGAAAGAAATTGGGTGAGAAGAATCAGAAAGCGCATACATTTGCTAATTTTGTAAGAAATTATTGCAGTATCAGAAAAAACGAGGTAACATAAAAATATGTTGAGTGAAGATAAAGTTGCATTGCTTTGCGCAAGCAATAGCGCAATGGCATAAATACAGGAGCACTGACTATGACGGATAAAGAATTACGCAGATTAAGCCGTGAGGAACTGCTGCAGATGCTGCTTCAGCAAACGCGTGAAGTGGAACGCCTGGAAAAAGAGCTTGCCGCAGCACAGCAGGTCCTGGATGATCGTAACATTATGTTGGAACAGGCAGGCAACATTGCAGAGGCTTCACTGAAAATCAATCGTGTTTTTGAAGCTGCTCAGCGGGCGGCAGAACAGTACATTATTAATGTGCATCGCCTGTACACACAGGGAGAAAAATCTCGCACTGATGGCGAGGAGGCCTCCCAATGAAGCAGCAAAAGCATTACGAAATACCGACGATCGAGCAGTTGAGTGCGGAACTGGAACGAGAACGATATAAGCACAGCTACTATGCAGTTCTTCGCAGTACAGTCTATATGCTGATCACGGTAGCCGCTATTGCTATTCTGGTAGCTACCCTGCTGTTGCCGGTACTTCGAATCTATGGCAGCTCCATGACGCCGACTCTCGATGAGGGCGAACTTGTCGTGGCTGTGAAAGGCAGCAGCTTCCGTCAGGGGGACATTGTTGCTTTCTACTATAATAACAAAATCCTCGTCAAGCGGGTAATCGCTGGACCGGGAGACTGGGTAGATATCGACGCGGATGGCAATGTCTCCGTCAACGGCACGCCGCTGGAAGAACCTTACCTGACAGAACGGGCACTGGGCGACTGTAACATTACATTGCCGTACCAAGTGCCGGATAGCCGCTATTTTGTGATGGGTGACCACCGCTCCACTTCGGTAGACAGCCGCAATACGTCTGTTGGCGCTGTATCGGATGAGCAGATCGTTGGGCGTATTGTATTTGCCGTGTGGCCACTCAGTCATTTCGGACTTATAAAGTGACCGGAAAAGGAGGAATTCTCTGTGATCGATAAATTACAGCAACAGATCGACAAACTGACGCAGCAGCATGAGAACCACAAGCGCTGGCTGGCACTCCTTGTTGTGCTGGCCGGTATGGTTGTAGCTGCAACGGCCCATGCGCTGGTTCGCCCTGCCATTACGCTGGAAAATACGACCTATTGCGGCCAGACAGAGCATACCCATACTGAGGCCTGCTATACTTCGATTGCCACTGCAGAGACGGCAGCCTCCGACCAGGAGCTGACTTGCGTGAAAGAGGAGCACACGCATACGCTTGTTTGCTATGCGGATCCCACTGCCGACATCGAAAATGAGGAAGATTGGGCAAACAGTGTGGCACAGGCTGAATTGACCGGAAGCTGGGGCGATGACCTGGCAGCTGTAGCACAGAGCCAGCTTGGTTATGCGGCCAGCGAAAAAAACTATACTGTGGCCCAGGACGGAGAAACAAAGCAGCCCTATACGCGTTATGGCGCGTGGAGCGGTGATGCTTATGCAGACTGGAACCTGCCGTTCGTGAATTTCTGCCTGCATTATGCGCAGATTCCGGCGGAGTCTTTCCCGGTGGAAGCAGACCTTTCGTCTTTGATGGAAGCCTTGACCGACGATGAGCGAAACCAGTTTGCCCCGGCGGATGGATATGTACCTCAGGCTGGCGATGTTGCACTGCTGACGAACAATGGCGAAGATATTTCTGCCGCTGGTATTGTGGCCGAACTGTGCGCCGAAACCGACGACCAGCCTGCCAAAGTAGCAGTGATCGAAGCAGACGATAGCAACACGGTACGCCGGGTGGAGTATGCCCTGGATGATGAAAAACTCCTTGGTTACGGCGTTATGCCGGAGAACGCAGATGCCGAACAGACATCGGAGAAAGCTTGCACGCCCAAAGACTCGCAAACTGCCACTTTCGAGACGTCCAATCTGGCCGCCGAGGATGAGATCGCCGTGCAGGCTGCGTCCAACAAGACAATCGTTGGCTTAAGAGCCGTGCCCAAGACTGACACGATCCCTGCCGGAACCAAGCTGACGCAGAGCATGTTCACCATCACCGCCACCTACAGCGACGGTACGACGGGAGTAATTCCGGAGCCTGTCACAGTAACTTCGCCCAATTGGCCGAATAATTATGTGAACAACATGACGGAGGATGAATACAACTGGACGAATACATTCCCAGGGGTTAAAGCGGTAGAAGTTACTTTTGATGCGAATTCTGAAACAGAAAGCGGATGCGATAAAATAAATCTTTATGACGGGGACGGCACAAAGACAAAGGAATTTTCAGGAACCGAAATGGCAGGAAAAAGCTATTTTATTTCTGGCGATTCGGTTAAGATAGCCATGTCTTCGGATTCAAGTGTAACGGAAAAAGGTTTTTCGGCTGTGGTTTCTACTATGATGCAGATGACCCCTCAAAATGCTATCCAAGAGGAAGGAAACTTTACCGTATCACTGGAATTACTGGATGCAGACGGTACACCTACGAAGATTAGTACTACGGCTGAATTGTTTTCTAAAAATGGCGCCACGAGTGGAGTTTGCGGTGATAACGCACGATGGAATTATAGTGAGGATGGGACCCTGACCATTACCGGCAGCGGTGCCCTCTATGATTATGTCGAAGGAATGGCTTTTTGGCTCAGTCGTGAAGTTCAAAAACTTATAGTAGATGATGGCATTACTTCTATTGGAGCAAATTGCTTTAAGGATTATGAAAATCTGCAGACCGTTACGATACCGGCGAGTGTAAAGGTGAATGAAAGTGCTTTTGACGGTTGTAAGGCAATCACAGAGCTGAATGTAACGGGTACAAACCAACAAACCATGAAATCGGCCCCCGCACTGATTGTAAAATCTTGCACGGGTGACTTACATGTTAAGCTGGCCGATGGTATAGCTCTGCCGGAGAAAGCTTTTGACGGTTGCACCAAAGTGCACTCCATTAAAATTGAGGGAAATCTAAGCGAACTTCCTTCTTATGCATTTAATAAATGTAATTCGATGGTTCAGGTGGAATTTCCGAAATCAGTTACATACATTAAAGACTACGCTTTTGGTAGCTGTAAATTACTGGAAGAAATTAACATACCAGATGGTGTTACCTATATAGGAAGTGATGCGTTTTCTGGCTGTCTCGTATTGCGCAGTATTGTCCTGCCAGAAAAAATAACAGCCATTCTGGGTGGAACGTTCTCGAATTGCACAAGCCTAGAGAGCATCGTGATCCCGGATAATGTAAAGTCTATCGCGAACAATGCGTTTTTTTACTGTAAGGCATTACAGGCAGTTACTTTCGGTACTCAGTCAAAGCTAAGTAGAATTGGTTGGAAAGCATTCACCCATTGCGAAAATCTTACGGCAATTGAGCTGCCGGATTCACTGACCGAAATTGATGACTATGCGTTTTCTAATACGGGTCTGAAAAGTTTGACCATACCACAAAATGTAGAGAAAGTTGGATATGGCTTTTTTGGCAATTATGGAGAAGTTTCCGAACTAAACTGGAATGCCAAGAATGCCGCCTGGACCCAATATTCCGATGCGAAGGGCAAGCCGCTGACGATAACGATTGGCCAATCTGTGGATGTGCTGCCAGCACAGACGATGAAATCTATCGCAGCCAGCGGTGCAACAGTTGTCCGATTTGCCGGCCCCAATTGGCTAAAAATTTCAAACGCTGCACAGGTGGATAAAATGCTTCCACTGGGCTTGATGCCGGAAGGCGATTATTATGTGGATGAAGCAGGTGTTCTGTACCGGCTGGAAGAAGATCATGCAGTGCTAGCCTACCTTCCAGCAGGGCCGACGACGTACACCGTGCTGGGAACGGTGCCTGCTAACGAGGAAGGAACCCAGAATTTGCCGGTAACGACGGTAGGCAGTTATGCACTGAACTGTGCATCGAAATTGGAATCGCTGCAATTCCAGGCACCGGAGCAAATTTCGGCGTTGGAGGATTTTGCTTTTGCATATGCAGGAAATCTGAGCAGCATTAATGACGCCACAACTGCACAGGAGGTGGTGAGAAAATTTGCCGATGACTGTAAAACGGGTGTTCTTCCCTTTACGGGAACGAAAATTCAGGGCGAAATAGGTGCCACTATCACAGGCGCACTGAGGCTGTTCGGTCTGCCAGATAAAAATGGAAACAGCACACTGGATGTAACGGTAAAAACAACGGACAGTACGAATTATCCTAAACCAATCGCTGCCGATGGGACGAAGGTTTATTATACCGGTGAAGCTGCTGTAACGACGCTGATTATTTCCAACCCGACCAGCGCCCAGATCGAGGAGGATGACGGTGCAGTTGTACGGCTGTATATGGACTTTGACAGTGCAGTGGGAAAGTCGCAGCTTGCCGTAGGTGACTATACGATTCAGGTGAACTCTGGCACAGTATATACTTACAAAGTATCGAAAATCAAGGGCCGTAACACCTATTGCTTTGAGGTTCAGCGCCCCCGCAATGGTGATACTATAACGCTGAACCTTGAAAGCGGGTATGCCTCGCCGAAAACGGCTGGCGGTAAAAATCATATCTTCGGTGCAATTCTCAGTAAAGCTGATATAGAAAACCTGAAGGAGAATGAACTGCCCGCCATAGACCAATACCAGAATTTGCAGTGGGTAACAAAAGTAGATACCTTCCCGGTAACCAAGGAAGGCCAAAATCAGAAGCTGGAGTTGATTGGTGACGGTGAAGGTCATGCGTATGTAAAAGGTTTGACTTTTGACATTAAGGTGGCCCGTGAAGGTGATACGCTGGAAGGTGTCGGGAAGGACCTGATGGCATCCATTGACTATACGGATGTGCTGGTTCTGCCAAAAGGTGTTACGGTAAGCGATAAAGTCCGTGAGGAAATTAAAAACGGCACCTATACATGGAATGTCTTGTATTGGATCAATAGCTGGTATTGTACAAAGTTTTATACAGAGGATAAAACTGAAATACTTACATTAGGGTTTAATACGGGAACTTCCCCCAAAAATTGCAAACTCTCTATAAACGAAGATGGAAACCTGGTTCTTTGTTGGACAGTAGAAAATGACACATTGAAATACAACTACAATCCGACAGAAATGAGGAACACTACTGCAAGAGTCAGTTATGGTGAAAAAACGTTATATATTGATTGCCCGGATGCAGAAACGGTTTACGAAGGAAAAAACACCATCAGCGTTACAGAGCATTTTTCTTACTCCGAGGATCAGATCAAAACAGCAGAAAGCTCGTATTCCTTCACATGCGGCGAGGGCAAGTTGACCATTTACAAGAGACAAAAAAGTGGTTCTGATCAGATGGGCGACGGCAGAATTTATACGATCACCGCAAAGAACCCGGCGGCAGTTCCGTACAGTGAACTGGCCTATTTGGAAGATGAAATGCCGTATGCGTTGTACATGAGCGCCGATGACATAGCAGAACTGTTCGACAATGATAGGGAGACGAAACAGGCATCTATCAGAATCCAGAATGCAACAATTTGTGAGGTGCCGGAGGCAACCCCTGTCAAGAATATGGAAGGAAAGCTTGCAGGAACGGTATCTGTGGGCAATACGGACACCGGTAAGGATGCCAACAAGTACCAGGGCATGAGCAAGGGGAGAGACCCCACCATCATAACAACAACTGCTATTATAGAAATTTCCTGGAGCCAGGATGAGACGAATTCTGACCGGTTGAGCTTTACGTTAAGAAATTCTGTTAGTAATACCGCACCTAAAATGGCATCGTGTGCTGTAGATGCAACGGAGATTCAAAAACTGCTGGACAACTGGGGCTATACAGTAACTTATTATGATGCCAAATATACTGTATGTTGGGACCTCCGGGATAAGGAGACAGGAAACTTTACTCTATTAGGCGGGCAGGAAATCAGCAGGGACATCAAGGTGACCAATAAGGATGCCTTTATGGTGCTGATGACAGATCAGAAATATGAATATCCGTCAGGGGTAGTAAGTGGTACCAATTATGCATATGGGTATACTGCAAAAGGAACGAGAATTACTTATGATCGCAGCTACCTAAACATATATCGTGAATTCTGGCTGACGAAGGGAGCAACTATAAATGGACAAGATGTCGAGCTGAACCCGGATATATTTGAAGATGGTGCAATCATCGATTACAGCCTGACCGTTGACCATGATGGAGAAGCCCATTATGACATCCTGCCGTTGACAGACCACATAAGCGGTTCGCAGATCCTTCTGGCAGAGGTTGACCGCAACCAGAGTGCAGACTGGGCAGAAGGGCTGGAAACTGTTGAGGAAAATGGCACAGCGTACTATAAGCTCACTGCCGAAAAAACCTACAGCGGTGTCTGGTTGAACGGATGGTATGCAGATAGTGTTCGGGTTGCCAAAAGTAATACCGGGCGTGATACGATCATCAAGTGGTATTTCAGCGACTATAAGGGTACGCGCAACGACACCATAAGTTACAAGGCGCTGCTGCAATTGACCGGACAGGAAAGCGGCTACTACTATTTCCACAATGAGACCTGGCTGGGCGATCATCAGACCCATCGTTTGTACAACGAGGTTGGCTGGATTCGGCTGGACTACACCTTCGACAAGAAAATTGTTAAAGATGAAACTGACCGTGGGGATGGTGTTGACTATTGCCCAGTTACTGAAGGACAGACGGTTACTTACCGGTTGAAATTGCAGACGATCCATGGAGAAATCTGCACGCTAACGGGTATCAATCTATATGATGAACTACCACAAAGCTTAGGAGCAGACGGCGGTTTCATTTGGCGGAAAGGCGATGGCAAAATTCCGGGTACGGTCAATATCATAAAGTATGATTGCCCTGAAACCGGCAATGTGAAGAACTTGGACCATTGGTCGGTCGACACGAATGTGAATGACAAATCTACCCAGTATATCCGATGGGATAACGATTTCAGTATCACCTTCGGCCATGAGCCTGTATACATCTATGTCCGCTTGACCTATCCGAAAGGCGCAGAGTGGCAGGAGTACGCAAAACAATATAGTGCAAAGATACTGGAGAATACTTTCTATGTAGAAGGTGTGCCGGATAAAGTCACCCATGCATTGTCGATCCCAGCAAAAGCATATCTGCAAAAAGGCGTCTGGAAAACATTTTCTACTAAGGGAACAAAAGGCTCCTCGTATGGAATTACTAACCATATTCCTATGAACCGTTGGTATTATTGCAATGATGATATATTTACACGATTTGTCTTTTATTATGTGACAATACGGAACGATGGTCTAACACGCCTTTACCTGAATGACATCCAGGATACATTACCAAAAGGCTTTACACTGGAAGGCATGGCCGATAAAGATAGGCAGGATTATACAACAATACCGATACCGGGACGTCAAACGATTACTACTACATATGATGGAGCTTTTGTTACACAAACAAAAGCAGATGGAACGAAGGTGAATTATCAACGAGCCAATGTTAGCGTATCAGTCGAAAAGGGAAAAACTGAAGATGAACAAAAACTAGTATTCCATTTCACACCATATACGGAAAGCGATTATCGGGTTGTACAGTACGATGAAGAGCGCGATAAGTGTTATCTTAATCCCGGTGAGGCTGTCCAATTCGGCTACTACTGCCGCACAAACGACAGTGCTGATACTGAGGATACAGCAACGAATACCGCTGTGATGCCGTATTATGACTATACTGGCGGCGGGCTGGAAGTTGGCGATGGTCAGCAGACCGCGCTTGACAGCGGTAACTATACCCCCAATGACGGTGCCTGTACGATTTGGGATAACAGCACCGCAGCCTCGAATGGATTTACGGTAAACAGCAGTAACCAGATTCTGGGCGATAAAAATGCGACCCAGTGGATGGAATCAGATGTAACGGTTTACCGTGGTGGTATTTCCCCCGGTATCACCAAAAAGCTGGTGGCTAAAGTCAACCAGAGTGGAGTGGTAACGAATGAGCCGCTTGCCGCCCACCCGGTGGATACGCTGCGTTGGAAGGTGATAGCACAGAACAACGGCACCCTGCCGATGATAGACTATACTTTGAGCGACACTATGCCGGCACCCTATGATTTTACAGGGGAGGTAAGATATTCGATTTCGATAAATGGCGGTACAACCACTGCGGGAACGTCTGTGGGATTCTTCAAAATACAAGGGACAAAGTCAAAAGATGTTTTTGAAATCGTTTATCAACATCAATTGGAAAACTCTGGGTATGGGCAAGAGACAGTCGAACTGAAAGTAGATGGAAAGTCTGAACAGCTTAGTGTGCAGTGGGATGCGAACGGAGAAGAGATTAATACGAATATGGAAGTTGCGATGACACGCGATGCCGCTACCCAGGCAACTACCCTCTGGCTCCACTTTTCTGACCCACGTATGGCCTTGCCTGAGGGCGGCGTAGCTACGCTAACTTTGGACACCAAGGCCCCAGATGATACCGCCTGGCGCAACACTGTGTACACCAATTCCTGCAACATTACGCCGATGGTGCAGCCTTGGGATACCTCGGCGGTCAACCAGGGCAACGCTACCACCCAGACGCCCGTGTTCGATGTCAAGGAACGCGCCAGCGTGCGCAACAGCGCGCCGGTCACCGTGACCTACGGCTACGCCACCACCTCGCTGAAAACGGTGGAGGAAGTAGCAGACCACACAAATAACGCCAACAGCAACAGCGACCGCAGCTACATCGTGCTGCCGGGCAAGGATTCGACCTTCCGCTACACGCTGGCCGTGACCAACGAGGACCCCACCGGCTCCGGCCAGAAAAGCAGTATGGACGAGCTGATCTTCATCGACAGCCTGCCCCAGCAAGGCGACCACACAGTCTTCCAGACAGACGACCCGCGCTACAGTGATTTTACCGTCAGCCTGGCAGATGAATATAAACCCGTTGTGACCATCAAAGCCAAGGACGGCACCACAAAAACGCTGGAGCAGAGCGAGTATAAGCTGGGATTCTCCAATCAGACGGAGTTTACCACTGCAGATTGGGACGGCACCAGCACATGGGACACTTCGCCCACACAGGCTCGTTCGGTGCGCTTGATCCTGAAAGACCCCAATGCTGCGACCGGGACCGACCCGCTGATGCCTTCGGGCAGCACGATCTCCCTCAGCTTTGTCTGCAAAGTGGACAACCCCAATGCCGCAGCAGGGCAGATCGCCTGGAACAGCTTCGGCTACCACTACATCATGCACGGGACCAATATGGCCCAGGAAGCCGCGCCGCTGAAGGTCGGTGTCATGCTGCCCACGCAGCCTACCTTGCAGAAAAAACTGCAGCTGAACGGCGCCCCCTACGCAGCGGAAAGAGATGAGACCTTTACCTTCTACTGCTATACTGGCCAGCCGCTGACCGATCTGCCGGAAAACTGGACCGCCGCACAGCTGGAAGCAAAGCTGACTGAAGCGCGCCGCGACTGGCGGATTATCTCCGTGGCCGTTACGGCAGGGGACACGGCATCCGCTGTGCAGCAGCTGACGGACACAGAGAAATGGACCTGGCAGAAGAATCAGGTCTACACCATCGTGGAAGTCCCGAACGACCGCTATACCCTGACGGAGCTGAACGGCATTCAGCAGTCTGCTTACACCTTTACCTATGACCCAGCAAGGGCGTTGGCGATTACAGCAACAAACACTCATGACAGTTGGAACTTCACCATTGAAAAAGTGGATGAGGATGTGCAGGAGACGCACCTTGCGGATGCCTGGTTTGCCCTGTACAGTGCGGATGTCCGTGACGAAATGACGAAGGAAGCCTATCAGGCATTGTCCTGCCAGCCAGACAAAACCATTACGGATGGTGGGCAAACGTGGTACTTGACGCAAGTCGATGTCACCCGAGCAGATACCGGTTATTTGATTTTTGCAGGGCTGACACGGGATGAATACCGTCTCAAAGAGATCAAGGCTCCCAATGGCTACGCACCGGACGAAACACTACATACGATTACCCGTGAGGACAACGCAAAGAAGATTTGCAAGATCACAAACAAGCGCGCCTATCGGCTGCCCAATACAGGCGGCTGCGGCACAACTCCCTTTACGGTAGCTGGCCTGCTGCTGATTGCGGCAGCGTCCTGCCTGCTGTTTAAAAAGTATCGGCGCAAACAGGAGGGAGGTACGGCTTCTTCTCGGTTTTAATGGAAATTTTATAGAAAGGACTTGAGGTAATGAAATTTTTTGAAAAAATGATGGCGCTGCTTCTTTCGCTGGCAGCAGTGCTGAGCTTCGCGATGCCAGCTTTTGCGGAGGATGGGCTCGCCCCTACAGCAGCCGGTACACACACGATTACGATCTCCTTTGAAAAACCTGGCCATGAGTATGTGGCATATCAGGTTTTTAAGGGTGACTATTATAAGGCAGAGAGTGACGGAAAAGAACATCTGTCTAACATCGAGTGGGGCAATGGTGTGAACGGCGTTGGCTTGCTGAAAGACTTGCAGTCTGAAGAAGACTTCAAGAATGCGAAAACGGCTGCGGATGTTGCAGATATTCTGGCAGGCTACGGCGACAGTAGTAAGGACTTGGACGCCTTTGCAAAGGTAGTGGCAAAGTACTTGAACAATACTATTGCTGGTACAAGTCATCCGGAAGCAAGTGTTGATAAGAATGGTAAGTATGTATATAAAATTACGGGGCTCAGTGATGGTTATTACTTTGTAAAGGACAACAACAAACTGTCTGCTGATGCAAATGACGCCAACACCAAGTACATCCTGCAGGTTTTGGGCAATGTTGAAATCAACGCTAAGGCGGATGTCCCGGACATTGAAAAGAAAATTACCAATGCTGATGGGACTAACCCGCGCAAGGGTGATTCTTACAATGTGGGTGACACAGTTTATTTTGAACTGACATCCAAAGTACCTGACATGGATGGCTATGACAGCTATACTTATAAAGTGACAGATACCCTGTCTAATGGCTTGACCCTTGTGCAAGAAAACGGCAAACCCAAGGTGACGGTTACTATTGGTGGCGAAAAATACGAGGAATTTAAAGCTACGCTGAACAAGAATACTCTTACCATTGATTTCTCGGATTTTATTGCCCAGAAAGAAAACAAAGGCGAAATTGTGATCCGTTATGCAGCAGTTCTGAATGAGAAAGCGCTGCAGGAGGATGAAGAAAACAACAGCGTCTACCTTGAATACTCCAACGATCCCAATAGTACCGGCACCGGTAAAACTACCGAAAAGAAGACCTATGTGTACAACTTCGATATTGATATCGTTAAGCATGAAACGGGTGACAAAGACAAGCTCCTGAGTGGTGCAGAGTTCGTTCTGTATCGGCTAAATAGTCAGAAAGAAAAAGAATACTACAATTATACTGACAAAAAAGAGACCGAATGGAAGAAACTGGACCATGATAATCTGGAAACCATCCGGGCTGCTGTTAATGAAAAAACAATTACTTCGAAGACAACTAAGAATGGCAAGGTCTCCTTTACCGGTCTGAAGGCTGGCACCTACTATCTGCAGGAAATCAAGGCACCTGATGGTTACAACCTGCCTGCGGACGCAGAAGCAACGACAACAGTTGAAATTGTGCCCGCTTATAATGCGGACGGAACAATCGACTTAGAAAATCAAAGCGTGATTGTAAAAGGCACGGATCACATGTATGTCACGGCAGATATTGCCAACAAACCTGGTCCGGTCCTGCCCTCGACTGGTGGTATCGGTACGACCATCTTCTATGTGCTGGGTGGTATCCTGACGGTCGCGGCAATTGTTCTGCTGATCGTAAAAAAGCGTATGGAAAACACCAAGCGCTGATAATCCATAACCCGTAAGCTCCATTTTGCTGTTGTATCCGGAGAAAAATCTCTGTGATACAACAGCAGGGAAAGGTCTGTAATATGAGAAAACACCTGTCTACAATTTTATTAGTTGTGATCCTTATTACAGGTCTGTCCCTGCTGCTGTATCCTACAGTCAGTAATGCGTGGAATGCAAGCCTGCAGACCAGCAAAATCGATTCCTATGTAAAAAGCGTAGTGGACCTGCAAAACGATGACTACAAGGAAATGCTGCAGGCGGCTCATGCTTATAATGAACGATTGTACAAAGAAAAGCATATCCTTGCCTTATCGGACTCTGAGCGTGCGGAATATGAATCTATGTTGGCCGTCGGAACAGACGGGACCATGGGCTATATTGAGATCCCCAAAATCCGCTGTGTCCTGCCTATTTATCATGGAACGAATGAGGCAGTGCTGCAAAGTGCAATCGGCCACATTGAGGGCTCTTCGCTTCCGGTAGGAGGTACCAATACCCACTGTGTGCTATCTGGTCACCGTGGACTGCCCAGCGCAAAACTGTTTTCCAACCTGGATCAGCTTGAAACAGGGGATACTTTTGAGTTGCATATTCTGGATGAGACTCTGACCTATGAAGTGGATCAGATTCGTATTGTTCTGCCGGAAGAAGTGGACGATCTCACCCCTCAGGAGGGGAAAGACCTGTGTACGCTGGTGACCTGCACGCCGTACGGTGTAAACACCCATCGTCTGCTGGTGCGTGGACACCGGGTTGAAAATGCCGCAGCGGGGATAAATGTCCGTGTCCCAATGGATGCCGTGCAAGTAGATCCCATTATGGTGGCACCCATAGTGGCAGTGCCCATTTTGCTGCTGCTTCTGATTTTGCTTTTTTGCGGCGGCGGACGTCGTACCAAGAAAAAGGAGAAACACGCATGAAAACAAAAGCTAAACGCTATGGCCTCTGCCTAACGGCTCTGTTGCTCTTGGTGGCGGTTTTGTTCTGCCCGGCGGCTTTCGCTGTTAACGACTTTGACACAGTGAAAAGCTGTTCGCTTACGATTCAGTATCCATGCAGCGGTGCCGAATTTCGGGCATTCCTTGTGGTAGAACGAGATACGGCGGGACACTATGCAGCAACACCAGATTTTGCCGGATACGAAGTAAACTGGAACTTTGATGAAGAACTTTCTTCGACTGATTGCGATGCTATTGCTGATACGCTGGCGGCCTATGCAGCCAGAGATGGCGTAAAACCGACGGCTACAGCGGTTACTGACAATAGTGGAACAGCAAAGTTTACAGACCTGCAGCAGGGAATCTATCTAATAACTGGCGCTGTCCAGGAAAAAGACGGCAAACGGTACACTCCGCAAAATGCGCTGATCTCGCTGCCGGGACGGAATGAAAACAGCGACCTGATTTACGATGTGACTGCTAAACCTAAATACGAGACTGTAGATGTTCCAACTAAAAAGATTACGATCACTGCGCTGAAAGTCTGGCAGGATAATGAAGCTGCCGACCGCCCGGATTCCGTAATGGTACAGCTGCTGAAGAATGGCAGCGTTGTGGACGAGGTTGTGCTCAATCAAAGCAATAGTTGGCGCTGTAGTTGGGGCACGCTGGATTCCTCTGCACTTTGGCAGGTGGTAGAAAAGACCGTTCCGGCTGGGTATAGCGTGCAGATCGACCGCAGTGAAAACCACTACACGATTACCAACACCCGTACAGATTCTCCGGCAGTACCTACACATGTGTCGGGCAAGCTGCCTCAGACTGGACAGCTTTGGTGGCCGGTACCGCTGCTGGCTGGTGCTGGCATACTATTATATGTATATGGCTGGCTGCGTCGGCGTTGAAATAGGCAGGAAGGAGCAGCAGAAGTGAAAAAAGGTACATTCTACATGGCGGCAGGTCTGTTGCTGATTCTTGGCGCTTTGCTTCTGACGGGATACAATCTGTGGGATGAGCAGCGTGCTGCGCAATCGGTCCAAAAAGCTGTGCAGGCCATAACGGAAAGCCGACACGCGACAGCAATGGAATCTCAGCCAGGCCCGGACGAAACAATGCTGGCCGTTGAGATTGATGGCAAACGCTATGTGGGATCAATCGAACTTCCGTCACTTGGGATTGCCTTGCCCGTATTGGAGGACTGCAGTGAAGAAAATCTAAAAGTGGCTCCCTGTGTGTACAGCGGAACAGTCTACAAGGACGGCTTTATTCTGGCAGGACATAACTACAAAAGCCACTTTGGAAAAATCAACCGCCTGTCGGTAGGAGATGAAGCAATTTTCACTGACATGGAAGGCAACAGTTTTACCTATACGGTGGTGGAACAGACAGTGATCAACGGCAATGATAGTGATGCTATGGCGGCAGGCGATTGGTCGCTGACCTTGTTTACATGTAACCTGGATGGACAAAGCCGTATTACCGTCCGTTTTGATCGCGCACAGGATAATTCAGAGAAAATGAATTCCATGATGGGGAAATAGGCCCCACCTTTATATAAGGTATCAGCACAATAGTGAAGAGATGACAGATGGGTTGTAGCTAAAGTAGTGTGGTTGGTTCGGATGCAGACGGCCGGTTTGTTAAAACAAAGATTGAATGTGCATTGAATAATATGGCAAAAAATGAAGAAATCACATGGCGTGTAATTCATGTTGGGTTGATTGATAATAAATACCATGAACTTTCCGAAAAAGAGTGTACAAGGTACTTTGAGATAAGGGATGATTTGATTCGTGAATATATGCCTGACTGTAAAGATGTCGGGAAGGGAATGTGGAAGATCATTGACCAAAGTAGGCAAAGCTTATTTTATGCAGAGCTGAATGAATTGACGAAAGAAAAAATGGGCATAAGTAAGATATTTCCAAAATACGAAATTCAAACCAGAGAAAAACTGATGATGTATGCAGCAGAACGCCTTACTGGTTTGAAATACGGCGAGGCTGCTTTGAAACTGAATGAAGAAATTTATAACGGACTACGCGCCAGCAGAGCAATGCTATGTTATAAGAGGATCAAAGCACGCGATTTGGCAGACGGTGGTTATATTATAATTTATGAAGAAAATTTGGTTTCACCTAAAGAACGTGACCATCTGGTGGGATTGGTTCA
>ERZ1034842.86-NODE-86-length-49046-cov-15.571268_pt1 | contig 49046 bp, 47 predicted proteins | sample MGYA00520634_ERZ1034842 | MGnify/ENA primary metagenome ERZ1034842 (study PRJEB33766, sample SAMN09781734) | gut metagenome | biome: gut microbiome | host: Homo sapiens | place: Madagascar | study: EMG produced TPA metagenomics assembly of the PRJNA485056 data set... | reverse complement strand
AAGGGGCAACGCCGTTTCGCAAACCGCGCTTCACGTCGTTGCGGCGGGTCCCTGCCCGTTGTTGTGTCCGGTGCCATTCACCTGTTTAAGCCCCTGTCGCCGGGGGCAAAGACAGCCACAACCGTCTCCGCCAGTCCAGGGGTGAAATGCACATCCCGCAAAACTTTTTGCCCAGAAGCAGGCAAAAAGTTTTGCGGTCTGCCCCCGGACAGTCGTTTCCGGCCGTGGCAGTGATGCCCCTTGCGGCGAAGGTTCTCAAAAAGGTGATGGTGAATACCGGAGGGAACAAAAGGCAGGTCCCCGCAAAACGTCAAAACCGCGGCTCCCGAAACTCAAAAGATGATGGGGGCTGAAAACCGGAGAGAGGAGAAAGCAGGATGAGTACCCGAAATATCCACGTTAACACCGCGTTGTACACGCTTCTTGTTGCCGGGAAGAAAAAAACACCGGGGAAGAGTGGGACGTCCTGGAATTCAGCAGCCTGACTGAGCTGAAAAAATATCGCAAAAGCCACCCGGAAAAGATGGCCTTCAGCTATAGCTACGCGCTCAGCCGGGGTGTGGATACGCAGTTCCGCCATATCAACATTGCGGAAGCCGATCACCTCAAACAGTTCCTGCGTCAGATTAAGCGTGCCGGCCTCGATATCCGGGCGATCTGCTGACCGGATGTGATGAATAATCCTCCTTATTGTTGCAATCTTGTTAATGGTGACCGGGAGGGATGATATTAAGCGGAAAAAATTTTTATTAAATTTATTCTTTCATAAAGGAGTAGCTGTTATGCGATTAGCTTCCCGTTTTGGTCGGTATAATTCCATCCGCCGTGAACGTCCTTTAACGGATGATGAATTAATGCAGTTCGTGCCTTCGGTATTTTCCGGTGATAAACATGAGTCCCGGAGTGAACGTTATACGTATATTCCAACAATCAATATCATCAATAAGTTACGTGATGAAGGTTTCCAGCCATTCTTTGCCTGTCAGAGTCGGGTTCGTGATTTGGGACGTCGCGAATACAGTAAACATATGTTACGTCTTCGCAGGGAAGGGCATATTAACGGGCAGGAAGTTCCTGAAATTATCCTGCTTAATTCACATGATGGTTCATCCAGTTATCAGATGATCCCCGGAATTTTTCGTTTTGTCTGCACAAATGGCCTGGTGTGCGGAAATAATTTTGGCGAAATCCGCGTTCCACATAAAGGTGATATTGTCGGGCAGGTTATCGAGGGAGCGTATGAAGTACTCGGTATCTTTGATAAGGTCACTGATAATATGGAGGCGATGAAAGAAATTCATCTTAACAGTGACGAGCAACATTTATTTGGCAGAGCTGCACTGATGGTCAGGTATGAAGATGAAAATAAAACGCCAGTGACGCCTGAACAGATAATTACTCCCCGTCGTTGGGAGGATAAACAGAACGATCTCTGGACAACCTGGCAGCGGGTTCAGGAGAATATGATAAAAGGTGGATTATCGGGGCGAAGTGCCTCCGGGAAAAATACCAGGACAAGAGCCATTACAGGTATTGATGGTGATATAAGAATCAACAAGGCGTTATGGATGATTGCCGAACAGTTCAGAAAGTGGAAGTCATGATAATATAAGTAAAGCCCCGAAAAATTTTCGGGGCTTTACTTATATTATCATTCTTCGGCATCGCTGTGTCGTCTGATATACCTCAATTTCATCAACTGGCTTTCCGGTTGTCTGTAAATATTGTGCCCGCGAAAAATGGTCTGGCAGGAGGCTGCGCAGTTACCGGGTATATATAAGATGGGTTCCCGCTTCGCGGGGCTTCAGCCAGTCAGTATTGTCACTCATATGATATTTTTGTGTGTGGCCTTCCATGCCGCTTTTGCGGCATAACCGGTATCTGACAATGTTTGTAAGATTAATTGTTCTGCACGCTGTTAATTTCCGGAAGTGATTTCTTCGTGGCCGGAATCCGGATACCTTTACTGCTTTTTATCCCGGTATAAATCCGGTAAACATCTGATGCGTAGGCAAGACGTCTCTGGTTCTGGCGTTCGGTCTTCCTGAATCCGGCATTGTATGCACCAACGGCCTCCCAGGAGACGCCCCATTTTTTAAAGGCTATTGCCAGATAATAAGCACCGGTATAAATGTTCATGCAGGGATCTGTTGTCAGATGTTCCGGCTTAATTCCATAGCGGGCCAGTTCGTTAAAATGCTGGGAATCTACCTGCATCAGTCCGCTGCCATATCCCGTTACCGGATTAATACCGATGGCATTAACCCGGTAACGGGATTCTTTCCATGATATTGCTCTCAGTAAATCAGGATCTATTTTGTAATCCCGGCCTGCAAGATCAAAGCAATCAGTGGCATGGCAGATCTCATTTATAAACATCAGGCAGATGGCTAACATCCATTTTTTCATTTTTCCACCTCTGGTGACTTTATCCGTAAATAATTTAACCCACTCCACAAAAAGGCTCAACAGGTTGGTGGTTCTCACCACCAAAAGCACCACACCCCACGCAAAAACAAGTTTTTGCTGATTTGCGTTTTAAATCATGTAATTAACAAATGCTATTTATATTTTATAATTCTGAATTATTAAATAGAGAGTCGTTGGCGATCCTGTTACGACCCTATAGCGACCCTTATTAGGATCAGTACTGACAATTTTCATGAAAAACATTGATATATATTAGGGGCACCCCTAGCGCCGGATCGCATTTTTTTATAGGATGATCCTAGAGGCGCTACTAGGAGTGTCTTTCTTACTTGTAAATACTATATGTATATTTATAGTGAAAAGTTCATTGCTTAATGATGAAAGGTTTTATCTTATGGCCAGAGTAATTTTGTATATCAGTAATGATGTCTATGATAAAGTAAATGCGATAGTTGAACAGCGTCGTCAGGAGGGGGCAAGAGATAAAGATATAAGCCTTTCAGGAACTGCTTCAATGCTTCTTGAACTGGGGCTTCGCGTATATGATGCACAGATGGAGCGTAAAGAGTCTGCGTTTAACCAGACAGAGTTTAATAAACTTCTTCTTGAATGTGTTGTAAAAACACAGTCATCAGTAGCGAAAATTTTGGGTATTGAGTCTCTAAGTCCCCATGTCTCCGGGAATCCAAAGTTTGAATATGCCAATATGGTTGAAGATATTCGTGAGAAGGTGTCATCTGAGATGGAACGATTTTTTCCAAAAAATGATGAGGAATAAAAAAGAATTAAAAGTTGATTTGCTTCAAATAACAGAATATAGATCTGGTTCTATTTGGTGACAATTAACTACATAACGAGTATATTAATTATGTGGTTAATGCCACGTTAAAATCTGAAATTGAAAATCGCCGATGCAGGGAGAGCGACCTCCCCACATCGACTGTCCATAGAATCCTTTGAGAGGAGGTTCCTATGTATCCGACGGATCGTAGACAACTTAATACTGAACGTCAAATATATTTGGATAAACAGTCTTTTGTCGATGTTTTTTCAATCCCTGCTTGCGTTCGAAATACTAATGGAGATTTTATCGGCTACAATGAAAAATTCTCTAAAGAGTTTATAGGTAGTCTTGATATCAAAGAGTGGTTTTACTCCCTTCCTGTACAAGTAGCTACATCGTTCTTAAGAGAAGAACTGGATGCTATGTCTTTGCCTTCGTCCATGAATAAAATACAGAGCGTGGCTATAGGTGATAAACTCTGGTTGGTACAATTTATACCATTAATATATGGGGAGGTGGTTAATGTTTTATGGCTTTTTTTCTGCAAAAATTCTAATGTGATAGTGGATTATTGTAGAGGATTACGTTCAAATATAACAAATAGCAGAATGCTTGAATTTAAAAACAAATCAACGGAAATCCAATGGAAAGTTTTTATTCTTTATTTATTTGGTTTTTGTCATGAATCGATTGCATCTATTTTGTCCATTACAAATGGTTCTTCCAGGAATGCAATTTCAGAAGTATATAAATTTTTCGGTATTCGCTCAAAACATCATTTGTTAATACTTTTTCATACAAGTGGGATGCATAGTTTATTCCTTGATGAATTGTGCTTTATTTTGAAATGTGTTGAATAGCTGATGTTTCTTTTTTGTTAAAAACAAGGTGACATTATGTCACCTTGTTTTGTTAATATAATTTACTCTATTTTTGTTCTCATTGGTTATAGGTTTTGGTAATTATATTTAATTATCTTGGTGACTGAGGAGGCGACTTGAGCAGAAATATAATAAGGCCTGCCCCGGGCAATAAAGTCTTATTGGTATTGGATGATGCGACTAATCATAAGCTTTTAGGTGCCCGGGAGCGTAGTGGGAGAACAAAAACTAATGAGGTGTTAGTCAGGTTGCGTGATCATCTGAGGCGTTTTCCTGATTTTTATAATATAGATTCAATAAAGGAGGGAGCAGGGGAAACTGATTCGACAATTAAAGATATTTAGGTTTTATTAATCCATTTGTAATTGAGGTAACTTATGAATGCTGTTTTAAGTGTTCAGGGGGCTTCTGCGCCCGTCAAAAAGAAGTCGTTTTTTTCTAAATTCACTCGTCTGAATATGCTTCGCCTGGCTCGCGCTGTGATCCCGGCTGCTGTTCTGATGATGTTCTTCCCGCAGCTGGCGATGGCCGCTGGCAGCAGTGGGCAGGACCTGATGCAGAGTGGTAACTCCACGGTTAAGGCGACCTTCGGTAAGGACTCCAGTGTTGTTAAATGGGTTGTTCTGGCTGAAGTTCTGGTCGGTGCGGTCATGTACATGATGACCAAAAACGTCAAGTTCCTGGCCGGTTTTGCCATCATCTCTGTATTTATTGCTGTGGGTATGGCCGTCGTTGGCCTCTGACAGGAAATAAAACGATGTCGGGAGACGAGAATAAACTTAAGAAATATCGTTTCCCGGAAACACTGACCAACCAGAGCCGCTGGTTTGGCCTGCCACTGGATGAACTGATCCCCGCAGCAATCTGTATTGGCTGGGGTATCACAACATCGAAATATCTGTTCGGTATTGGTGCAGCGGTTCTGGTTTATTTCGGGATTAAAAAACTGAAAAAAGGGCGGGGCAGTTCCTGGTTACGTGACCTGATTTACTGGTATATGCCAACAGCCCTGCTGCGCGGTATTTTTCATAATGTTCCCGATTCGTGTTTCCGGCAGTGGATTAAATAGAACTGATACCAGGATTGTTATATGGAACACGGTGCCCGTTTAAGTACCAGTCGTGTAATGGCCATCGCCTTTATATTTATGTCAGTGCTTATTGTTCTCAGCCTCTCTGTTAACGTCATTCAGGGGGTGAATAACTACCGTCTTCAGAATGAGCAACGCACTGCCGTGACGCCAATGGCATTTAATGCCCCCTTTGCCGTGTCACAGAACAGTGCCGACGCCTCTTATTTACAGCAGATGGCGCTGTCATTTATTGCCCTCCGTCTGAATGTTTCATCAGAAACCGTCGATGCCTCACATCAGGCGCTTCTGCAATATATCCGCCCGGGCGCACAGAACCAGATGAAAGTTATTCTGGCTGAAGAAGCGAAGCGTATTAAAAACGATAACGTGAACTCAGCCTTTTTCCAGACCAGTGTTCGTGTCTGGCCTCAGTATGGCCGTGTGGAAATTCGAGGTGTGCTTAAAACCTGGATTGGTGATTCAAAACCTTTCACTGATATCAAACATTACATCCTTATTCTGAAACGAGAAAACGGGGTGACCTGGCTGGATAATTTCGGGGAAACAGACGATGAGAAAAAATAATACGGCAATAATATTCGGCAGCCTGTTTTTTTCCTGCAGCGTGATGGCCGCAAACGGTACGCTGGCCCCCACCGTGGTGCCAATGGTGAACGGTGGTCAGGCCAGTATTGCCATCAGCAATACCAGCCCGAATCTGTTTACCGTTCCCGGTGACCGGATTATCGCCGTGAACAGTCTGGATGGTGCCCTGACCAATAATGAGCAGACCGCCTCCGGCGGTGTGGTGGTTGCCACCGTCAACAAAAAGCCCTTTACGTTCATTCTGGAAACAGAACGTGGTCTGAATCTTTCCATTCAGGCCGTTCCCCGTGAAGGCGCGGGGCGTACCATTCAGCTGGTCAGTGACCTGCGCGGAACCGGAGAAGAAGCCGGTGCGTGGGAAACGTCCACGCCTTACGAATCCCTGCTTGTGACCATCAGCCAGGCCGTCCGTGGCGGAAAATTACCCGCAGGCTGGTATCAGGTCCCGGTGACAAAGGAAACCCTGCAGGCCCCGGCGGGGCTGTCTTCAGTGGCAGATGCCGTATGGACGGGGAATCACCTGAAGATGGTCCGCTTTGCCGTGGAAAATAAAACGCTGTCTGCCCTGAATATCCGGGAAAGTGACTTCTGGCAGCCGGGAACCCGTGCCGTGATGTTCAGCCAGCCTGCCAGCCAGTTACTGGCAGGTGCGCGCATGGATGTGTATGTCATCCGTGACGGGGAGGGCAACTGATGGCCAGTATCAATACCATTGTGAAACGCAAGCAGTACCTGTGGCTGGGGATTGTGGTTGTCGGTACAGCCTCCGCGATTGGTGGGGCACTGTATCTGTCTGATGTGGACATGTCCGGTAACGGTGAAACCGTGGCTGAACAGGAGCCTGTGCCGGATATGACCGGTGTGGTGGATACGACCTTTGATGACAAGGTGCGTCAGCATGCCACCACCGAGATGCAGGTGACGGCAGCGCAGATGCAGAAGCAGTATGAGGAAATCCGTCGTGAGCTGGATGTTCTGAACAAACAGCGCGGTGATGACCAGCGTCGTATTGAAAAGCTGGGACAGGACAATGCCGCCCTGGCAGAGCAGGTAAAAGCCCTGGGTGCTAATCCCGTCACGGCGACCGGTGAGCCTGTACCGCAGATGCCTGCCTCACCGCCCGGCCCGGAAGGCGAACCACAGCCAGGAAACACCCCCGTATCCTTCCCGCCGCAGGGCAGCGTTGCTGTTCCACCGCCGACGGCGTTTTATCCCGGGAATGGTGTCACGCCACCACCACAGGTGACGTACCAGTCTGTGCCGGTGCCTAACCGGATACAGCGTAAGGTGTTTACCCGTAATGAGGGAAAACAGGGACCATCACTGCCGTACATTCCGTCAGGAAGTTTTGCGAAAGCCATGCTGATTGAAGGGGCGGATGCCAATGCCTCTGTCACCGGTAATGAATCCACGGTGCCGATGCAGCTGCGTATCACCGGCCTGGTGGAAATGCCGAACAGCAAGACGTATGACGCAACGGGATGTTTTGTGGGTCTGGAAGCCTGGGGGGATGTGTCCAGTGAGCGTGCCATTGTACGCACCCGCAATATCAGTTGCCTGAAGAACGGCAAAACTATTGATATGCCGATTAAGGGGCATGTCAGCTTCCGGGGTAAAAACGGTATCAAGGGCGAAGTGGTGATGCGTAACGGCAAAATCCTCGGCTGGGCATGGGGCGCGGGATTTGTTGACGGTATCGGTCAGGGAATGGAGCGCGCCTCCCAGCCGGCTGTCGGGCTGGGTGCCACAGCCGCTTACGGGGCTGGTGATGTCCTGAAAATGGGTATCGGTGGCGGCGCATCGAAAGCCGCACAGACGCTCAGTGACTACTACATCAAACGTGCCGAACAGTATCACCCGGTGATACCGATTGGTGCGGGCAACGAAGTGACCGTGGTGTTCCAGGACGGCTTCCAGCTGAAAACCGTGGAAGAGATGGCGCTGGAACGCACGCAGAGCAGAGCGGAAGAAGACAATCCGGAAAGTCCGGTTCCTGTTCCGCCATCGGCTGAAAGTCATCTTAACGGCTTTAATACTGACCAGATGCTGAAGCAGCTGGGCAACCTGAATCCGCAGCAGTTTATGTCCGGCAGCCAGGGAGGGGGCAACGATGGCAAATAATATGTCGTCCCGTCAGGCGTGCCATGCCGCCCGGTATGTTGTCGCCCGGGTTCTGCGAGGACTGTTCTGGTGTCTGAAGTACACCGTCATTCTGCCACTGGCTACAATGGCCCTGATGGCTCTGTTTGTTTTATGGAAGGACAACACCACGCCGGGGAAATTACTGGTTAAGGAGATTAACTTCGTAAGACAAACAGCACCTGCCGGACAGTTCCCGGTCAGTGAATGCTGGTTTTCTTCCTCTGATTCTTCAGGCAGATCAGAAATACAGGATATCTGCCATTACCGCGCGGCTGATGCTGCAGATTATGTCAGGGAGACTGACCGGTCACTGATGCAACTGGTCACCGCATTATGGGCAACACTGGCACTGATGTATGTCTCGCTGGCAGCGATCACCGGGAAATATCCGGTGCGACCCGGAAAAATGAAATGTATCCGGGTGGTAACCGCAGATGAACATCTGAAGGAAGTTTATACGGAAGACGCTTCCCTGCCGGGAAAAATCAGGAAATGCCCTGTTTATCTTCCTGATGACAGAACAAACAGAAACAACGGAGATAAAAATGAACATGCGTAATATTAATGTTATTACAGCCCTCTCTGTGCCGGGTAAAACCGTGTCAGATGATTTTATGCATGCTGTTCTCAGTAACTGCGCCACAAGAATCGTACTTCCTGCACCGGAGAAATTCGGTTCTGAGTCATTGCCGGACAATTTTAATATGACTGCTGTCGGTGTGATGAAGAATTCAGAAATATAAGGACCCCTTCGATGAATAAGCTGGTTTCTGATGGCAGCGTCAAAAAAATAAATTATCCGGTGCTGTATGAGTCCGGAATAACACCTCCGTTATGTGAAGTCAGTGCACCAGAACCTGATGCGGGGGGAAAACGCATTGTGGCATATGTTTATAAATCATCACGGAGTACGGTTTTTGAAAATCCTGACATTGTAAAAACCTGTACGGTCAGGGATTTGAAGAAGGATTTTGTGAACTGCGATGAGAAAGGTGAGGGACAATGAAACAGATTTCTTTATTTATTCCTCTGCTGGGGACCTTATTACTTTCCGGCTGTGCCGGAACCAGTACGGAATTTGAGTGTAACGCCACCACATCCGATACCTGTATGACGATGGAGCAGGCCAATGAGAAGGCCAAAAAACTGGAGCAGTCCTCAGAAGCAAAGCCGGTTGCGGCATCACTGCCGCGCCTGGCTGAAGGGAACTTCCGGACAATGCCAGTGCAGACCGTCACCGCGACCACTCCGTCCGGCAGCAGACCTGCGGTGACAGCACATCCGGAGCAGAAACTGCTGGCACCACGCCCGCTGTTTACCGCTGCCCGGGAAGTGAAAACGGTTGTTCCGGTCAGTTCAGTTACGCCGGTAACACCTCCTCGTCCGCTAAGAACGGGTGAGCAGACGGCAGCATTATGGATAGCGCCTTATATTGATAACCAGGATGTTTATCATCAGCCATCCAGCGTGTTTTTTGTTATTAAACCGTCTGCGTGGGGAAAACCACGTATTAATTAACTGGCCCTGAAGTTGTATATCAGCCGGCAATGCCGGCGGGCTTTCTGTATCTAAAATCTGCCTGTAAAACGAGTGCCCTGTGCGTGAAAAGGGATGGGCGGTAGCGTGTCAGAACATGTCGGGAGGAATATTCCGTGAGTGATGAAGCCGATGAAGCATATTCAGTGACAGAACAACTGACCATGACAGGAATAAACCGGATACGCCAGAAAATAAATGCTCATGGTATTCCTGTTTATCTCTGTGAAGCATGCGGAAATCCTATTCCGGAAGCCCGGCGGAAAATATTTCCCGGTGTGACGTTGTGCGTTGAATGTCAGGCGTATCAGGAAAGACAGAGAAAACATTATGCATAAGTCAGTCGCAGAACATAGTGATTTAATTCCGGATGAACATGAGTGGATATTCAGAAAACAGAAATCTTTGTATATGCGCCGGGAAATGGCGCGTTAATTACAGGTATTCCCTTCATGGCTACCGCATTTCTCGCTTTATTTTTCAACTAAGGAATTCATGTGAATAACCCACTTGAGGCCGTCACTCAGGCGGTTAATTCCCTCGTCACAGCACTGAAACTGCCTGACGAATCCGCAAAGGCCAATGAAGTTCTGGGCGAAATGAGCTTCCCGCAGTTCAGCCGTCTGCTGCCGTACCGTGATTATAACCAGGAATCCGGTCTGTTCATGAATGACACCACGATGGGCTTTATGCTGGAAGCCATTCCCATCAATGGGGCGAATGAGTCTATTGTGGAGGCGCTCGACCACATGCTGCGCACCAAACTGCCGCGCGGAGTGCCGTTCTGCATCCATCTGATGTCCAGTCAGCTTGTTGGTGACAGAATTGAATACGGGCTGCGTGAGTTCTCCTGGTCCGGTGAACAGGCTGAACGGTTTAACGCCATTACCCGTGCCTATTATATGAACGCGGCAGCGACACAGTTTCCGCTGCCGGAGGGGATGAATCTGCCCCTGACCCTGCGCCATTACCGGGTGTTTATCTCGTACTGTTCTCCTTCGAAGAAAAAAAGCCGGGCCGACATTCTGGAAATGGAAAACCTGGTGAAAATCATCCGGGCGTCGTTACAGGGGGCCAGTATCACCACACAGACGGTGGATGCACAGGCCTTTATCGATATTGTCGGGGAGATGATTAACCATAACCCGGACTCCCTGTACCCGAAAAGACGTCAGCTGGACCCGTATTCTGATCTGAATTATCAGTGTGTGGAGGACAGTTTTGACCTGAAAGTCCGGGCGGATTACCTGACGCTGGGCCTGCGTGAGAACGGCAGGAACAGCACGGCCCGCATCCTGAATTTCCATCTGGCCCGTAACCCGGAAATCGCCTTCCTGTGGAACATGGCCGACAACTACAGCAACCTACTGAACCCGGAACTGTCCATCTCCTGTCCGTTCATCCTGACGCTGACTCTGGTGGTGGAAGACCAGGTGAAAACCCACAGCGAAGCCAACCTGAAGTACATGGACCTGGAGAAAAAGTCGAAGACCTCCTATGCCAAATGGTTTCCGTCCGTGGAGAAAGAGGCGAAGGAGTGGGGGGAACTGCGTCAGCGGCTGGGCTCCGGTCAGTCCTCTGTCGTGTCCTACTTCCTCAACATCACAGCATTCTGCAAGGACAATAATGAAACGGCGCTGGAAGTGGAGCAGGACATCCTGAACAGCTTCCGTAAAAACGGTTTTGAGCTGATTTCACCGCGCTTTAACCACATGCGCAATTTCCTGACCTGCCTTCCCTTTATGGCCGGGAAAGGGCTGTTTAAACAGCTGAAAGAGGCCGGTGTGGTTCAGCGCGCAGAGAGCTTTAATGTGGCCAACCTGATGCCGTTAGTGGCGGATAACCCCCTGACACCGGCAGGTCTGCTGGCACCCACCTACCGTAACCAGCTGGCGTTTATCGATATTTTCTTCCGGGGGATGAATAACACCAACTACAACATGGCGGTCTGTGGCACCTCCGGGGCCGGTAAAACCGGACTGATACAGCCCCTTATCCGCAGCGTGCTGGACTCCGGGGGCTTTGCCGTGGTGTTTGACATGGGGGATGGATATAAGTCCCTGTGTGAGAACATGGGCGGGGTGTATCTGGACGGTGAAACCCTGCGTTTTAACCCGTTTGCGAACATCACCGATATTGACCAGTCAGCGGAGCGTGTCCGTGACCAGTTGTCGGTGATGGCCAGCCCCAACGGTAACCTGGATGAAGTGCATGAAGGTCTGCTGCTGCAGGCGGTCAGGGCCTCCTGGCTGGCTAAAAAGAACAGGGCGCGCATCGATGATGTGGTGGATTTCCTGAAAAACGCCCGTGATAACGACCAGTATGTCGAGTCACCGACCATCCGCAGCCGTCTGGACGAAATGATTGTCCTGCTGGATCAATATACCGCCGGCGGCACTTACGGCCGGTATTTTAACTCTGATGAGCCGTCCCTGCGGGATGATGCGAAAATGGTGGTGCTGGAGCTGGGCGGACTGGAAGACCGTCCGTCACTGCTGGTTGCGGTGATGTTCAGCCTCATTATTTACATCGAGAACAGGATGTACCGCACGCCGCGTAACCTCAAAAAACTGAACGTCATTGATGAGGGATGGCGTCTGCTGGACTTCAAAAATCACAAGGTCGGTGAGTTTATTGAGAAAGGTTACCGTACCGCCCGCCGTCATACCGGTGCCTATATCACCATCACACAGAACATCGTCGACTTTGACTCTGACAAGGCCTCCAGTGCTGCCCGCGCGGCATGGGGTAACTCCTCCTACAAAATTATCCTCAAACAGAGTGCGAAGGAGTTCGCGAAATACAACCAGCTGTATCCGGACCAGTTCCTGCCACTGCAGCGTGACATGATTGGTAAGTTCGGTGCGGCCAAAGATCAGTGGTTCAGTTCCTTCCTGCTGCAGGTGGAAAACCATTCCTCCTGGCACCGCCTGTTTGTGGACCCGTTAAGCCGCGCCATGTACAGCTCTGACGGCCCGGATTTTGAGTTTGTGCAGCAGAAGCGTAAAGAGGGGCTGAGTATTCATGAGGCGGTGTGGCAGCTGGCGTGGAAGAAATCAGGGCCGGAGATGGCTTCGCTGGAAGCCTGGTTAAAAGAGCATGAAATGTCTGGCGAACGAATGACCGGAAACTGGAGTTAATGGCAGGTCACAAGGGGATATATGAAATTTTGTCATATAAAAAAGGTATCTGATATTGTCTTATTTTTTATCCTTAACGGTGTGGCCTGTGGCTACCTGTTTCTGTACTGGTATGAGTTTTTCGTTGAATCAGAAATAAATACACCGGCACCATTTCTGAGAGAAACAAAATATGTGCTGATGATTTATGCCATTGTAAGCGTTTTGTTTATGATTGCTCCGTCTTTGTTAGTCAGGGCTTTATATGGCCGAACCGGGTTATATGAATATACAGAACTGTGTCGTCATCGCCCTTTGATCGTGACGGGATGCTATATCATGGTGCCTGTAACCTGCAGTCTCCCCCTGAGTTTCCTTATGGATGGGGGAGTGCCTGCTCTGTTATTTATTGTTATCACGCCTTTTCTTGTTCTTATCTCTGCTGTTGGGCAAAATTAAAATGGAAATGGACAGAATAATGATAATATTGAATGCGTAATAATAATATATATCTTCAAGGGACAGAGTGACGCCAAATTCCGATGCATATTGAGATACCAGATATGATGGGAAAAAGTACCAGTACACTTTCTTCTTAAACCCAATGCATTCTGATTTACAGTTTTTTGCTTGTATGTTGTCAATGATTTTTTGGGCTGCTTCTGTATTGCCGTTTTTAATGAAGTATCCTGTAAGAAGAAGTTGTTTATCTGATGAGGTAATGTCTTCTCTTAACAAAAGATTAATCTGTTCAGCATCCTGAGACGAGATTTCATTTTTCATGCTGTAGTACAGATCATAGGCTAATGGTGTTTTTTTATTTCTGGCTTAAGATTGTTGTATATTTCTTTTTTATGTGCTGAATCCACACTATTTGCAATAAGTACGGGGTAGAGTGATTCTATGTAATTTTCACTACGAGGAACATAATAGAATTTATTGAATGTTTTTTGATACCAGTGATTATCATTTAAATCAGCAACAGTTCCTTTATTATTGTTGGCAGTTGTTTCCCAGTATGCTCTTACATTATTATCATCAATATATGAAATAAAAGCGTGGAAGGGGGCGAATATGATCTCAATCTGCCTGCCAGATTCTTTGGCTGCGTCAATGAGAAGATAGACATTCAGATCGCAATCAGAGAACTGACTGGCATATGCCGGGCTGACCATATTGGATTCCTTATAAGGGAACATATCGCCAAGCAGAGCATTTGTGCAGTAAAGAAAATCAAGAGTGGTTGTGGCTGACTGGCATTTTTCTCTGGCTGATAGGATGAAGTGTTCGGTGTTATTCCATGCTTTTTGAATAACAGAGAAAGCTGTTCCATTATCATAATCCATTTTTATTAATCTGTGTGTAAGCCATTTATTGTTATATTGAGTGCTGGTTGCGGGAATAATTTTCTCTGCACTTCCTTTCTGTTTGCTGTTTATCATAAAAGAAAAAGTGCTGATGATACTAAAAATACAAAGCAGGGAAAATAAGAAAAGTTTTTTTGTCATATAAAACGCACCTTTTTAACTTGCCTGAAGATCAGGAAAACATATTACCGCATAGAGGGAACAGAGAAAACAGAGGCATTATTATGAGTTCAGATGTGAAATTAAAAGATCGAAGAAAGAAGGTATCACGAAATGCGTGGTGGCTGGCGCTGGCAGGGGTACTGGCAATAAATACAGTCGTCAGTTACGGCATTGTCAGACTGAACGCACCGGTGACTGTCGCCTTCAACATGAAGCAGACCGTGGATGCGTTTTTTGACAGCGCCAGTCAGAAACAACTGTCAGAAGCACAGTCAAAAACCCTTTCAGCGCGTTTTAACACGGCACTGGAAGCCAGCCTGCAGGCATGGCAGCAGAAACACCACGCGGTCATTCTGGTGTCGCCTGCCGTGGTACAGGGAGCACCGGATATCACCCGGGAAATCCAGCAGGATATTGCCCGACGAATGAGGGCGGAACCATGAGATGCAGGGGGCTGATTGCCCTGCTGATATGGGGGCAGAGTGTGGCCGCCGCCGATCTTGGCACCTGGGGCGATCTGTGGCCGGTAAAGGAGCCGGACATGCTGACGGTGATCATGCAGCGCCTGACGGCACTGGAGCAGTCCGGTGAGATGGGCCGGAAAATGGATGCCTTTAAGGAGCGGGTGATCCGTAACAGCCTGCGGCCCCCTGCCGTGCCCGGTATCGGACGCACGGAGAAATACGGCAGCCGGTTGTTTGACCCGTCCGTCAGACTGGCTGCGGATATCCGGGATAACGAAGGGCGGGTGTTTGCCCGTCAGGGTGAAGTGATGAATCCGCTGCAGTATGTTCCTTTTAACCAGACGCTGTATTTCATCAATGGCGATGATCCGGCGCAGGTGGCCTGGATGAAACGCCAGACGCCGCCCACACTGGAGAGCAAAATTATCCTGGTGCAGGGCAGTATCCCGGAGATGCAGAAAGCGCTGGACAGCCGTGTTTACTTTGACCAGAACGGTGTGCTCTGCCAGCGCCTCGGCATCGATCAGGTCCCGGCACGGGTGAGCGCCGTTCCCGGCGATCGCTTCCTGAAGGTGGAATTTATTCCGGCAGAGGAGAGCAGAAAATGAAGAGAAGCCTGTGGCTGCTGATGTTATTCCTTCTCGCCGGTCATGTTCCTTCGGCGTCTGCGGATTCTGCCTGTGAGGGGCGTTTTGTAAACCCGATCACGGATATCTGCTGGAGCTGTATTTTCCCGCTCTCGCTGGGCAGTATCAAAGTCAGTCAGGGTAAGGTTCCCGACACGGCGAACCCGTCGATGCCCATTCAGATTTGTCCGGCACCGCCGCCGCTGTTCAGGCGTATCGGACTGGCCATTGGTTACTGGGAGCCGATGGCGTTGACGGACGTCACCCGGTCACCGGGATGTATGGTGAACCTGGGCTTCAGCCTGCCGGCTTTTGGTAAAACGGCACAGGGAACGGCGAAAAAAGATGAGAAGCAGGTGAACGGGGCGTTCTATCACGTTCACTGGTACAAATACCCGCTGACGTACTGGCTTAACATCATCACATCGCTGGGCTGTCTGGAAGGTGGTGACCTGGATATCGCTTATCTTTCTGAAATCGACCCCACCTGGACGGACAGCAGCCTGACCACCATTCTCAACCCGGAAGCCGTCATCTTTGCCAATCCGATAGCACAGGGGGCCTGTGCAGCAGATGCGATTGCCAGCGCCTTTAATATGCCTCTCGATGTTCTGTTCTGGTGTGCCGGTTCGCAGGGAAGCATGTACCCGTTCAATGGCTGGGTGAGTAATGAGTCCAGTCCGTTGCAGTCCTCCCTGCTGGTCAGTGAACGCATGGCGTTCAAGCTGCACCGTCAGGGCATGATTATGGAAACCATCGGGAAAAATAACGCCGTCTGTAATGAATATCCGTCCCCAATCCTGCCCAAAGAACGCTGGCGTTACCAGATGGTGAATATGTATCCGGACAGCGGACAGTGCCACCCGTTCGGGCGCAGCGTGACCCGCTGGGAAACCGGGAAAAATCCACCCAACACAAAGAAAAACTTCGGCTACCTGATGTGGCGTAAACGTAACTGTGTATTCCTGTGAGGTGAATGATGAAGCTGAGTATGAAATCTCTGGCAGCACTGCTGATGATGCTGAACGGGGCGGTTATGGCGTCAGAAAACGTGAACACTCCTGAAAACCGCCAGTTCCTGAAGCAGCAGGAAAATTTAAGCAGACAACTGCGTGAAAAACCTGACCATCAGCTGAAAGCCTGGGCGGAGAAACAGGTGCTGGAAAACCCCCTTCAGCGTTCAGATAACCATTTCCTGGATGAACTGGTTCGTAAACAGCAGGCTTCGCAGGACGGGAAACCCCGGCAGGGTGCCCTGTATTTTGTGTCGTTTTCCATTCCCGAAGAGGGGCTGAAACGGATGCTGGGCGAAACCCGTCACTACGGTATTCCGGCCACACTGCGGGGCATGGTGAACAATGACCTGAAGACCACCGCTGAAGCCGTGCTGTCCCTGGTGAAAGACGGCGCGACTGATGGTGTTCAGATCGACCCGACGCTGTTTTCACAGTACGGCATTCGCAGTGTACCGGCACTGGTGGTGTTCTGCAGTCAGGGATACGACATCATCCGGGGAAACCTGCGGGTCGGCCAGGCGCTGGAGAAAGTGGCCGCCACGGGTGACTGCCGGCAGGTGGCTCATGATTTACTGGCAGGGAAAGGAGATTCCGGGAAATGAAACGTATTTTACCTCTGATACTGGCTCTGGTTGCCGGCATGGCACAGGCTGACAGCAACAGTGATTACCGGGCCGGCTCTGATTTTGCTCACCAGATCAAAGGACAGGGAAGCAGCAGTATTCAGGGCTTTAAGCCACAGGAGAGTATCCCCGGCTATAACGCGAATCCGGACGAGACAAAATATTACGGTGGCGTGACTGCCGGCGGGGATGGCGGCCTGAAAAATGACGGCACCACGGAATGGGCGACCGGTGAAACCGGAAAAACCATCACAGAGTCATTCATGAACAAGCCGAAAGACATTCTTTCACCGGATGCACCGTTTATCCAGACCGGCAGGGATGTGGTGAACCGGGCTGACAGCATTGTGGGAAACACCGGGCAGCAGTGCAGTGCGCAGGAGATTAGCCGGAGTGAATACACGAATTATACCTGTGAGAGGGATTTACAGGTGGAGCAGTACTGCACACGAACTGCCCGTATGGAGCTGCAGGGGAGTACCACATGGGAAACCCGGACGCTGGAGTATGAAATGAGTCAGCTACCTGCACGTGAAGTGAATGGTCAGTATGTTGTCTCCATTACCTCTCCCGTTACCGGTGAAATTGTCGATGCGCATTACAGCTGGAGTCGTACTTACCTGCAGAAGAGTGTACCTATGACAATTACAGTACTGGGAACCCCACTGAGCTGGAATGCCAAATACTCAGCAGATGCCTCATTTACACCAGTACAGAAAACACTGACTGCCGGTGTGGCTTTTACGTCATCTCACCCCGTCCGGGTCGGGAATACAAAATTCAAACGTCATACGGCAATGAAGCTGCGTCTGGTTGTCAGGGTAAAAAAAGCCTCGTACACCCCGTATGTTGTCTGGTCTGAAAGCTGCCCGTTCAGCAAGGAGCTGGGGAAACTGACAAAAACAGAATGTACGGAGGCTGGCGGGAACAGGACGCTGGTGAAAGACGGTCAGTCATACAGCATGTACCAGAGCTGCTGGGCATACCGGGACACGTATGTCACACAGTCAGCAGACAAGGGAACCTGTCAGACCTACACCGACAATCCAGCCTGTACCCTGGTGTCACACCAGTGCGCCTTTTACTCCGAAGAAGGTGCCTGTCTGCATGAATATGCCACGTACTCCTGTGAGTCAAAAACATCCGGGAAAGTGATGCTCTGTGGGGGAGACGTCTTCTGTCTCGATGGCGAATGCGATAAGGCTCAGAGCGGGCAGAGTAATGATTTTGCCGAAGCTGTTTCTCAGCTGGCGGCACTGGCCGCTGCAGGTAAGGATATTGCGGCGCTGAACGGGGTGGGTGTCCGTGCTTTCACCGGTCAGGCGAAATTTTGTAAGAAGGCAGCAGCCGGATACAGCAACTGCTGTAAGGACAGCGGCTGGGGACAGGATATCGGGCTGGCCAAATGCAGCAGTGATGAAAAAGCCCTGGCTAAAGCAAAATCAAACAAACTGACCGTCAGCGTCGGGGAGTTCTGTTCGAAGAAAGTGCTGGGCGTCTGTCTGGAGAAAAAACGCAGCTACTGTCAGTTTGATTCGAAGCTGGCGCAGATAGTCCAGCAGCAGGGGCGCAACGGTCAGTTGCGTATCAGTTTTGGCAGTGCGAAGCATCCTGACTGTCGGGGGATTACGGTTGATGAGCTGCAGAAAATTCAGTTCGACAGACTGGATTTCACTAACTTCTACGAAGACCTGATGAATAACCAGAAAATCCCGGACAGTGGCGTTCTGACGCAGAAAGTGAAAGAGCAGATTGCTGACCAGCTGAAACAGGCAGGACAGTAAGGTAGGGAAAATAACCGGGGGAAATGATGAAGGTCATATTCACTTCTAATCGTCTTGTTGATTTTCTTATCCGGCTTTTGATTACAGCGATTGTCATTTCCCCGGTAATTATCTGGTCGTGGGATACGGTAAAAGAAACCACTGCAGGTGAGATGCTTGCTGCCTGTTTTGTTATTTTTTACTCCGGTGTGCTCCTGTTTATTCTGTATTTTTGTTTTTCTGCCCTGACTGACCTGCAGAAACCTGATGATGAAAGAAAAAGTGATGAAAGGAATGAAGATGAATAAAGCATTACTGCCACTGTTACTCTGCTGCTTTATTTTTCCGGCGTCAGGGAAAGATGCAGGCTGGCAGTGGTATAACGAGAAAATAAGTCCAAAGGAAAAAGAAAATAAACCTGTACCTGCAGCCCCCCGTCAGGAGCCGGATATTATGCAGAAACTGGCCGCGCTGCAGACGGCAACAAAGCGGGCGCTGTACGAAGCCATTCTGTATCCCGGCGTGGATAATTTTGTGAAATATTTCCGGCTGCAGAATTACTGGACTCAGCAGGCCGGGCTTTTCACCATGAGCGCCAGAAAGGCCATGCTGGCACATCCTGAACTGGACTATAACCTGCAGTACAGCCATTACAACGGCACGGTACGGAACCAGCTGGCAGCAGACCAGGCGCAGCAGCGACAGGCCATTGCGAAACTGGCTGAACACTACGGCATCATGTTCTTTTACCGGGGGCAGGACCCCATCGACGGGCAGCTGGCGCAGGTCATTAATGGCTTCAGGGATACCTATGGTCTGAGTGTTATTCCCGTTTCCGTGGATGGCGTGATTAATCCGCTGTTGCCGGATTCCCGGACTGACCAGGGGCAGGCGCAGCGCCTCGGCGTGAAATATTTCCCGGCCATGATGCTGGTTGACCCGAAACAGGGCAGTGTTCGTCCGTTATCATACGGTTTTATTTCGCAGGACGACCTGGCAAAACAATTCCTGAACGTTTCTGAAGATTTTAAACCGAACTTCTGAATTACGGATATTTTCCGTTCGTCAGTAAATTCCATTAATTCTGAACCTGGTAATAATTCACCATTTATTCCGGTAGTCCCTTATTTAATTCTCTGTATGACAGGAGAGTTTTACTGTGCATAAATATAAATTCTCTTTACCCCGGCTTGATATTACGGGAATGTGGGTATTTTCCCTGGGTGTCTGGTTTCATATCGTCGCCCGTCTTGTTTACAGCAAACCCTGGATGGCTTTTTTTCTGGCGGAGTTGATTGCGGCCATCCTTGTGCTGTTCGGCGCATACCAGGTGCTGGATGCATGGATTGCCCGTGTCAGCCGGGAAGAGCGTGAGGCACTGGAAGCCAGGCAACAGGCCATGATGGCAGAGCAGCAGGAGGGCGGACATGTCTCTCACTAAATTACTGCCGGTCATTTTGTTGATGATGGTCACAGGTGTGCAGGCCTCCACCCGGGATGAAATTGAACGACTCTGGAATCCGCAGGGCATGGCCGCGCAGCCTGCACAACCGGCAGCAGACACATCAGCCAGGACAGAAAAGCCGGCTCCCCGCTGGTTCCGCCTCAGCAACGGCAGGCAGGTTAACCTGGCCGACTGGAAGGTGGTGCTGTTTATGCAGGGGCATTGCCCTTACTGTCACCAGTTTGACCCGGTACTGAAGCAGCTGGCACAGCAGTACGGCTTTTCCGTTTTTCCCTACACCCTGGATGGTCAGGGGGATACCGCCTTTCCGGAAGCATTACCGGTGCCACCGGACGTGATGCAGACCTTCTTCCCGAATATTCCGGTGGCCACACCGACCACCTTCCTGGTCAACGTCAACACGCTTGAGGCATTACCGCTTTTACAGGGGGCAACGGATGCCGCCGGTTTTATGGCGCGGATGGATACCGTTCTGCAGATGTACGGAGGGAAAAAAGGTGCGAAATAAGCAGGTGGTGTTACTCATTGCCGGAATATCCGGCATCGTGACGGGAATAATCGTCAGCCTGAATATCCCCTTTATCCATCAGGGGCTTTTTTATCCCGCCAGCCCTGTAGAAATTGTCGTTTCGCTGTGCCTTACCTTTTCTGTTTCTGTTGTGTTTTTTGTGGGGGCAATTGTGGGATGGATTTCGGTGTCTGAAATATATTACAGCCGCAGGACTGGTCTGAATGAATTATCGGAAATATCAGAGGGGACTTATAATGAGAGAAAATAAAAATAATCCTGAACTCAAAATCAGAAGTACAGAACGAGATTATAAATACATTTCCAGAATTACTGACAGGTATGCTGGATTGTCTCTGGTATTCCTGACTGCTGGAATTGTTTTATGGACAGCTATGAATATTATTTTTGATGCCTGTATTGATTCGTGGAAAACGGACCCGGAATTAAATAATTCGATTTATATGTGGAATATCCTGATATATGTCATTCCGTATGCGTTATATGCGCTTGCAGCCGGGTTTCTTGTTACATTTTTTCTGTTCCCAATGTACGAATTAATATACGGAAATATCGGGATATTCCTGTTGAAACGCCGTATGCGCCGGGAGAACACATTAAGGGAGGGCAGCAATAATGCTTCGCATTAAGCCTCTTTTTATTCTTTGTGCCGCCTTACTGACGGTGACGCCTGCAGCGTCAGCGGATGTGAACAGCGACATGAATCAGTTCTTTAATAAGCTGGGATTTGCTTCCAATACCACACAGCCGGGCGTCTGGCAGGGGCAGGCCGCCGGCTATGCTTACGGTGGCTCCCTGTATGCCCGTACTCAGGTCAAAAATGTTCAGCTAATTTCCATGACGCTGCCGGATATCAATGCTGGATGTGGCGGCATCGACGCCTATCTCGGCTCGTTCAGTTTTATTAATGGTGAGCAGTTGCAGCGTTTTGTTAAGCAGATTATGAGCAATGCTGCCGGTTACTTTTTTGACCTTGCCCTGCAGACAACGGTGCCGGAAATAAAAACCGCAAAAGACTTCCTGCAGAAAATGGCAAGCGACATTAACAGTATGAACCTCAGTTCCTGCCAGGCTGCACAGGGGATTATCGGCGGGCTTTTCCCCCGGACGCAGGTGTCCCAGCAGAAAGTCTGTCAGGACATTGCCGGTGAGAGCAATATTTTTGCTGACTGGGCGGCTTCCCGGCAGGGATGTACCGTTGGCGGGAAATCTGACAGTGTCAGGGATAAAGCCAGCGACAAGGATAAGGAGCGGGTGACCAAAAACATCAACATCATGTGGAATGCTCTTTCCAAAAACAGAATGTTTGACGGCAACAAAGAGCTGAAAGAATTTGTGATGACGCTGACCGGCTCACTGGTGTTTGGTCCCAACGGCGAAATCACACCGCTGTCAGCCAGAACCACTGACCGCTCAATTATCCGGGCCATGATGGAAGGCGGCACAGCAAAAATTTATCACTGCAACGATTCTGATAAATGCCTGAAAGTGGTGGCAGACACACCGGTGACTATCAGCCGGGATAATGCACTGAAGTCTCAGATTACTAAACTTCTGGCCAGCATTCAGAACAAGGCGGTCAGTGACACGCCTCTGGATGACAAGGAAAAAGGCTTTATTTCCAGTACCACCATCCCCGTCTTCAAATACCTGGTTGACCCGCAGATGCTCGGAGTTTCCAACAGCATGATTTACCAGCTGACGGACTATATCGGTTACGACATCCTGCTGCAGTACATTCAGGAGCTGATACAGCAGGCCCGGGCGATGGTGGCCACGGGAAATTATGACGAAGCGGTTATCGGACATATTAACGACAACATGAATGATGCCACCCGGCAGATTGCGGCGTTTCAGTCACAGGTGCAGGTACAGCAGGATGCGCTGCTGGTTGTCGATCGTCAGATGAGCTACATGCGTCAGCAGCTTTCCGCCCGCATGCTCAGTCGTTACCAGAACAACTATCACTTCGGAGGGAGCACGCTGTGAATGAAGTTTATGTGATTGCCGGTGGTGAGTGGTTGCGGAATAACCTGAACGCCATTGCCGCCTTTATGGGAACCAGGACGTGGGATTCCATTGAAAAAATTGCGCTCACATTGTCTGTTCTCGCGGTGGCCGTAATGTGGGTACAGCGGCACAACGTGATGGATTTGCTGGGCTGGGTGGCCGTGTTTGTGCTTATCAGCCTGCTGGTTAATGTCCGCACATCGGTGCAGATTATTGATAACAGTGACCTGGTCAAAGTTCACCGGGTGGATAATGTGCCGGTCGGACTGGCGATGCCACTTTCACTGACGACCCGTATCGGGCATGCAATGGTGGCCAGTTACGAGATGATCTTCACGCAACCGGACAGTGTCACCTACAGCAAAACGGGGATGCTGTTTGGCGCAGAACTGGTATCAAAAAGCACCGACTTTTTGTCCCGCAATCCGGAAATCGCCAATCTTTTCCAGGATTATGTGCAGAACTGTGTGATGGGGGATATTTACCTGAACCACAAATACACGCTGGAGGAGCTGATGGCCTCCGCTGATCCCTACACGCTGATTTTTTCCCGCCCCAGCCCGCTGCGGGGCGTTTATGACAGCAATAATAATTTCGTAACCTGTAAGGACGCGTCGGTTTCGCTGAAAGACAAGCTGAATCTGGACACACAGAGTGGCGGAAAAACCTGGCATTATTATGCCCAGCAGCTATTTGGTGGACGCCCTGATCCGAACCTGTTGTTCAGTACGCTGATTGGCGACAGTTACAGTTACTTCTATGGCTCAAGTAAATCAGCCAGCCAGATCATCCGCCAGAATGTCACCATCAATGCGCTGAAGGAGGGGATCACCAGTTATGCCGCACGTAATGGTGATTCGGCCAGCCTGGTGAATCTGGCCACCACGTCATCGATGGAGAAACAACGTCTGGCACATGTCTCCATCGGTCATGTGGCGATGCGGACACTGCCCATGACACAGACCATCCTGACGGGGATCGCCATCGGTATTTTCCCGCTCCTGGTACTGGCGGCTGTATTCAACAAACTGACGCTGTCTGTCCTGAAAGGTTATGTGTTTGCCCTGATGTGGCTGCAGTCATGGCCACTCTTGTACGCCATTCTGAACAGTGCCATGACATTTTATGCGAAACAGAATGGTGCGCCGGTGGTGCTCTCTGAAATTTCACAGATACAACTGAAATACTCCGATCTGGCTTCCACTGCCGGGTATCTTTCCATGATGATCCCGCCATTATCCTGGATGATGGTCAGGGGGCTTGGGGCCGGATTTTCCAGTGTGTACAGCCATTTCGCTTCCTCTGCTATCAGCCCGACTGCTAGTGCGGCAGGTAGTGTGGTTGACGGTAATTACTCCTACGGCAACATGCAGACGGAAAACGTGAACGGCTTCAGCTGGAGCACCAACAGCACCACGTCGTTTGGTCAGATGATGTACCAGACCGGCAGTGGCGCAACCGCCACACAGACCCGTGACGGTAATATGGTGATGGATGCAAGCGGAGCGATGTCCCGTTTACCGGTCGGTATCAATGCAACGCGTCAGATTGCAGCGGCACAACAGGAAATGGCCCGGGAGGCGTCGAACAGAGCAGAAAGTGCCCTGCATGGTTTCAGCAGCAGTATTGCCAGTGCCTGGAACACGCTCAGTCAGTTTGGTTCTAACCGGGGGAGCAGTGACTCTGTCACCAGTGGTGCTGACAGTACGATGAGTGCACAGGACTCCATGATGGCCAGCCGTATGCGCAGTGCAGTGGAAAGCTATGCGAAGGCGCATAATATCAGTAATGAGCAGGCGACTCAGGAACTGGCATCCAGAAGTACGAGAGCTTCTGCCGGGATGTATGGAGATGCTCATGCTGAATGGGGGGTTAAACCTAAAATTCTTGGTGTTGGTGGAGGATTAGGCGTTAGAGGTGGTGGTCGGGCTGGCATTGACTGGAGTGATGATGATGCGCATCAGGCCAGCAGTGGTTCACGGGCCAGCTATGATGCTCGTCATGATATTGACGCTAAAGCCAGTAAGGACTTTAAAGAGGCCAGCGATTACTTTACCAGTCGCAAAGTCAGTGAATCCGGCAGCCATACTGACAATAATGCTGATTCCCGGGTGGATCAACTGTCTGCAGCCCTGAATTCAGCGAAACAGAGTTACGACCAGTACACGACGAATATGACCCGCAGCCATGAATATGCTGAAATGGCATCCCGTACTGAAAGCATGAGTGGGCAGATGAGCGAAGATTTGTCGCAACAGTTTGCACAGTATGTGATGAAACACGCACCGCAGGATGCCGAAGCTATTCTGACAAATACCAGTTCGCCGGAGATTGCAGAACGCCGTCGGGCAATGGCCTGGTCTTTTGTGCAGGAACAGATACAGCCTGGTGTTGATAATGCCTGGCGGGAATCCCGTGGCGATATTGGTAAAGGAATGGAGAGCGTACCTTCGGGTGGAGGCAGTCAGGATATTATTGCTGACCATCAGGGACATCAGGCCATTATTGAGCAAAGAACGCAGGACAGTAATATCCGTAATGATGTAAAACATCAGGTTGATAATATGGTCACAGAATATAAAGGGAATATAGGTGATACTCAGAACAGCATACGTGGCGAGGAAAATATTGTAAGAGGACAGTATTCTGAACTACAAAATCACCATAAAACAGAGGCATTATCTCAGAATAATAAATATAATGAAGAAAAGTCGGCTCAGGAAAGAATGCCCGGGGCTGACAGTCCACAGGAACTGATGAAAAGGGCAAAGGAGTATCAGGATAAGTATAAGCAATAATACTGTGTTTGGGAGATGATAATGAGATGTTTAGCCCATATTGCTCTGGTAACAGTGATACAGTTTATCGCCTGTTATCTGGCTGATTGGGGGAATGCCGAAACAGTTTTTATGCTGTTCTTCATAGTGCTATGGCAGGGACTGTTTATCTGGTTGTTCTCTCAAATACGAAAAAAACGGGATGTGTCGGATGAGTTTAAGTTTAGTAAAGGCGTTTGGTATATAACGATGCCAGTATCTTCCTTACTCTCTCCGTTATTAAGCCTGATGGTTTTTATCATTGGTACACTATACGAATTAAGGCGAGTTAGTGGTTGCATAAGCATAAAAAAATGGGGGCAAAATCAACTCAAAGACCAATATGATGGGAGTGAAAAGTTAGACTTCGGGGGCATTGAACAGACCCCAACGATCTACTATAACCCTTCAACCGGATATCCTATGCATGGAGGCTTTGATTCAGCGGGAAATACTTTTGGGACTCGTTGGCAGGACTATTATGACAGGCAATAAGAAAACTGTAGTTTGTAAAAAAGGTAATTTGATGAAAACAAAAAAATTGATGATGGTTACACTGGTCAGTTCCACTCTGGCCCTTTCAGGGTGTGGTGCGATGAGCACAGCAATCAAGAAGCGTAACCTTGAGGTGAAGACTCAGATGAGTGAGACCATCTGGCTTGAACCCGCCAGCGAACGCACGGTATTTCTGCAGATCAAAAACACGTCTGATAAAGACATGAGTGGGCTGCAGGGCAAAATTGCTGATGCTGTGAAAGCAAAAGGGTATCAGGTGGTGACTTCTCCGGATAAAGCCTACTACTGGATTCAGGCGAATGTGCTGAAGGCCGATAAGATGGATCTGCGGGAGTCTCAGGGATGGCTGAACCGTGGTTATGAAGGCGCAGCTGTTGGTGCAGCGTTAGGTGCCGGTATTACCGGATATAATTCCAATTCTGCCGGTGCCACACTCGGTGTGGGCCTTGCTGCTGGTCTGGTGGGTATGGCTGCAGATGCGATGGTGGAAGATGTGAACTATACCATGATCACGGATGTGCAGATTGCAGAGCGTACTAAGACAACGGTGACAACGGATAATGTTGCCGCCCTGCGTCAGGGCACATCAGGTGCGAAAATTCAGACCAGTACTGAAACAGGTAACCAGCATAAATACCAGACCCGTGTGGTCTCAAATGCGAACAAGGTTAACCTGAAATTTGAAGAGGCGAAGCCTGTTCTCGAAGACCAGCTGGCCAAATCAATCGCAAATATTCTCTGATTATCTTCAGGAGGCTGGTCTGACCGGCCTCCTGACTGACGTCTCGCTTTGCTCGTGGTCCAACCCCGGAAAGAAAAAAATAAATTTTATTTCTCCCCGGCGTTTCCGAAATAAATATGAAAACACTGAGCGGTTGTGCAAATTCTTTGTGCGACCGTGAAGTGTTGCCGGCGAAGCCGGAATTTAACGGTTATTAATCTTTTCATCATTAATAATCAGTCCGACTGACTTTTTTTCTTCGGAATATCATCATGAGTTTTAACGCAAAGGATATGACCCAGGGCGGTCAGATTGCGTCCATGCGTATCCGCATGTTCAGCCAGATCGCCAATATCATGCTTTACTGCCTGTTTATTTTTTTCTGGATACTCGTTGGTCTGGTTTTATGGATAAAAATAAGCTGGCAGACGTTTGTGAACGGCTGTATTTACTGGTGGTGTACCACGCTGGAAGGCATGCGGGATTTAATCAAATCCCAGCCGGTCTATGAGATCCAGTATTACGGTAAAACCTTCCGCATGAACGCTGCTCAGGTACTGCATGACAAATATATGATCTGGTGCGGAGAGCAGCTATGGTCCGCATTCGTTCTGGCTACAGTTGTGGCACTGGTTATTTGCCTGATTACCTTCTTTGTTGTCTCCTGGATTCTGGGGCGTCAGGGTAAACAACAGAGCGAAAATGAAGTCACAGGTGGTCGTCAGCTGACAGACAATCCGAAAGACGTTGCCCGGATGCTGAAAAAAGACGGCAAGGACTCCGATATACGGATTGGCGACCTGCCGATTATCCGGGATTCCGAAATCCAGAACTTCTGTCTGCACGGCACGGTCGGGGCCGGTAAGTCGGAAGTTATCCGTCGTCTGGCCAACTACGCCCGTCAGCGTGGAGATATGGTGGTGATTTATGACCGTTCAGGGGAATTTGTTAAAAGTTACTATGATCCCTCCATCGATAAAATCCTGAATCCGCTGGATGCCCGCTGTGCCGCCTGGGATTTGTGGAAGGAGTGCCTGACACAGCCGGATTTTGATAATACCGCGAACACGCTGATCCCGATGGGTACAAAAGAGGACCCGTTCTGGCAGGGGTCAGGACGTACCATTTTTGCGGAAGCGGCGTACCTGATGCGTAATGACCCCAACCGCAGCTACAGCAAACTGGTGGACACACTGCTTTCCATCAAAATCGAAAAACTGCGTACCTTCCTGCGTAATTCACCGGCGGCCAACCTGGTGGAAGAGAAAATTGAGAAAACGGCGATTTCCATCCGTGCTGTGCTGACCAACTACGTGAAAGCCATCCGTTACCTGCAGGGGATTGAGCATAACGGTGAGTCTTTTACCATCCGTGACTGGATGCGTGGTGTCCGGGAAGATCAGAAAAACGGCTGGCTGTTTATTTCGTCGAATGCCGACACCCATGCCTCCCTGAAGCCGGTGATCTCCATGTGGCTGTCCATTGCCATTCGTGGTCTGCTGGCAATGGGAGAAAACCGTAACCGTCGTGTGTGGTTTTTCTGTGATGAGTTACCCACGTTACACAAACTGCCGGACCTGGTGGAGATCCTGCCGGAAGCCCGTAAGTTCGGTGGCTGTTATGTGTTTGGTATCCAGTCCTATGCCCAGCTGGAAGATATCTACGGTGAGAAAGCGGCTGCCTCGCTGTTTGACGTCATGAACACCCGTGCCTTTTTCCGTTCTCCCAGCCATAAGATTGCAGAGTTTGCTGCCGGTGAAATTGGTGAGAAAGAGCACCTGAAAGCCAGCGAGCAGTATTCCTACGGTGCTGATCCGGTACGTGACGGGGTATCGACCGGTAAGGATATGGAGCGCCAGACGCTGGTCAGTTATTCCGACATTCAGTCTCTGCCGGATCTGACCTGTTATGTCACCCTGCCCGGACCGTATCCGGCAGTAAAACTCTCTCTGAAATATCAGACACGACCGAAGGTCGCTCCGGAGTTTATTCCGCGTGACATCAACCCGGAAATGGAGAACCGTCTGAGTGCCGTACTTGCCGCAAGGGAAGCAGAAGGTCGTCAGATGGCCAGCCTCTTCGAACCGGATGTCCCGGAGGTTGTTTCCGGAGAAGACGTGACTCAGGCTGAACAGCCGCAACAGCCGGTGTCTCCTGCCATCAACGATAAGAAGTCAGATTCAGGTGTGAATGTTCCGGCAGGGGGGATCGAGCAGGAACTGAAAATGAAACCGGAAGAAGAGATGGAACAGCAACTGCCACCCGGGATCAGTGAATCCGGTGAAGTGGTGGATATGGCCGCTTATGAGGCATGGCAACAGGAAAATCATCCGGACATCCAGCAGCAGATGCAGCGTCGTGAAGAGGTGAACATTAATGTGCACCGGGAGCGCGGGGAGGATGTTGAGCCGGGAGATGATTTCTGATGAACAGGTCAACTCCAGTCTTCAATTCTCAGGCCGCCCACACGTTCAAATTCCCGGGTGTTATTAGTCACAATAATCAGTCCCCGACTGCGGGCATGACCTGCGATCATTTGATCAAATGGCCCGACAGGGCGTCCCTGACGGGCAAGTTCTGCTCTTATCTGGCCGCTGTGTGTGGCTGCGGCAGCGTCGTAATCCAGAACATCAATGCGGGAAACAAATCCCTCGATCACAGCGAGATTACGTTCAGGCATCTGGCTTTTTTCTGCACCATATATCAGCTCCATCAGGGTGACCGAACTGATACACATTCTCCCCTGGTTCAGGTTAAAACGCTCCCTGACGCTGGCGGGTTTGTTCTTTATCGTGAAAATGCAGATGTTGGTATCGAGCATAAACTTCAGCATCAGAATGACTCCCTTTCCTGCATGCCGGGCTGTTCCCTGTTATCCATAAAATCGGCGCTGACGTTGTGTCCGTCGAACCATTCGTCCCATGTCTCTCCGGCTGGCGTAATGATTCTGGTTCGTCCGACAGCAATCACTTCAACGCGTTTTACGTTTTCCGGCAATGCAACCGCTTTTGGCAGTCTGACCGCCTGGCTGCGGTTGCTGAAAAATACGGTGGTTTCCATTATTTGCCTCCTTATGTGGATATGTCTTGTGTATATCCATTGTGGGATTGATGCCGGGATATGTCAAAGGGATATACGTTTATGATGAGTATCGCGCAGGTCAGATCGGCCGGAAGTGCCGGTAACTATTATACCGACAAGGATAATTACTATGTGCTGGGCAGCATGGGAGAACGCTGGGCCGGCAGGGGGGCTGAACAGCTGGGGCTGCAGGGCAGCGTCGATAAGGATGTTTTTACCCGTCTTCTGGAGGGGAAGCTGCCGGACGGAGCGGATTTAAGCCGCATGCAGGATGGCAGTAATAAGCATCGTCCCGGCTACGACCTGACCTTCTCCGCCCCCAAAAGTGTCTCCGTGATGGCCATGTTAGGCGGTGATAAACGTCTTATTGATGCACATAACCAGGCCGTGGATTTTGCTGTCCGTCAGGTGGAGGCGCTGGCTTCCACACGGGTTATGACGGACGGACAGTCAGAAACGGTGCTGACCGGTAATCTGGTGATGGCACTGTTTAACCACGACACCAGTCGCGATCAGGAACCACAGTTACACACACATGCGGTAGTGGCCAATGTCACGCAGCATAACGGCGAGTGGAAGACACTGAGCAGTGACAAAGTGGGGAAAACGGGGTTCATTGAGAATGTGTACGCTAATCAGATTGCCTTCGGCAGGCTCTACCGGGAAAAACTGAAAGAGCAGGTTGAGGCGCTGGGCTATGAAACGGAAGTGGTTGGTAAGCACGGTATGTGGGAGATGCCGGGCGTACCGGTGGAGGCCTTCTCCGGACGCTCACAGGCTATCCGGGAGGCCGTCGGGGAAGACGCCTCGCTGAAATCCCGGGATGTGGCGGCACTGGATACGCGAAAATCCAAACAGCACGTCGATCCTGAAGTCAGAATGGCTGAATGGATGCAGACGCTGAAGGAAACCGGGTTCGACATCCGGGCGTATCGTGACGCGGCGGACCAACGGGCGGAGACCCGCACGCAGACGCCCGGACCCGCTTCACAGGACGGGCCGGATGTGCAGCAGGCGGTGACACAGGCCATTGCCGGATTAAGTGAACGCAAAGTGCAGTTTACGTACACGGACGTGCTGGCCAGAACGGTCGGCATACTGCCGCCGGAAAATGGTGTGATTGAACGGGCACGCGCCGGTATCGATGAGGCCATCAGCCGTGAGCAGCTTATCCCCCTCGATCGTGAGAAGGGGCTGTTCACGTCCGGGATTCATGTGCTCGATGAGCTGTCAGTCCGGGCACTCAGTCGTGACATCATGAAACAGAACCGGGTGACCGTACATCCGGAGAAAAGTGTCCCCCGGACGGCCGGTTACAGCGATGCCGTCAGTGTTCTGGCACAGGATCGCCCGTCGCTGGCCATTGTGTCCGGGCAGGGCGGTGCAGCCGGGCAGCGTGAGCGGGTGGCTGAACTGGTCATGATGGCCCGGGAGCAGGGGCGGGAGGTGCAGATTATCGCCGCTGACCGTTGCTCGCAGATGAACCTGAAGCAGGATGAACGGCTGTCCGGTGAGCTGATAACCGGACGTCGTCAGCTGCAGGAGGGCATGGCCTTCACGCCGGGCAATACTGTTATCGTTGACCAGGGCGAAAAACTCTCCCTGAAAGAGACGTTAACCCTGCTGGACGGTGCCGCACGTCATAACGTACAGGTCCTGATAACCGACAGCGGGCAGCGAACCGGTACAGGCAGTGCACTGATGGCCATGAAAGATGCCGGGGTGAACACATATCGCTGGCAGGGGGGAGAACAGCGGCCGGCCACCATCATCAGTGAACCGGACCGTAATGTCCGCTATGCCCGGCTGGCAGGAGATTTTGCTGCCAGCGTGAAAGCCGGAGAAGAGAGCGTGGCACAGGTCAGCGGGGTACGGGAACAGGCCATACTGACACAGGCCATTCGCAGTGAGCTGAAAACACAGGGCGTGCTCGGACGCCCGGAGGTAACCATGACCGCCCTGTCGCCGGTCTGGCTGGACAGCCGGAGCCGTTATCTGCGGGATATGTACCGTCCGGGGATGGTGATGGAGCAGTGGAACCCGGAGACACGCAGTCATGACCGCTATGTTATCGACCGGGTGACGGCGCAGAGTAACAGCCTGACCCTGCGGGATGCGCAGTGTGAAACGCAGGTGGTGCGTATTTCCTCCCTGGACAGCAGCTGGTCGCTGTTCCGGCCGGAAAAAATGCCGGTGGCAGACGGCGAGCGACTGAGGGTGACAGGGAAAATTCCCGGACTCCGCGTCTCCGGCGGTGACCGCCTGCAGGTGGCATCCGTCAGTGAAGATGCGATGACGGTTGTTGTGCCGGGGCGGGCTGAACCGGCCTCCCTGCCTGTGAGCGATTCACCATTCATGGCACTGAAGCTGGAGAACGGCTGGGTGGAAACGCCTGGGCATTCCGTCAGCGACAGTGCGAAGGTTTTTGCCTCCGTCACACAGATGGCAATGGACAACGCCACCCTGAACGGTCTGGCCCGCAGCGGTCGTGATGTCCGGCTGTATTCCTCACTGGATGAAACCCGTACTGCGGAAAAACTTGCCCGCCATCCCTCCTTTACGGTGGTTTCTGAGCAGATAAAGGCGCGTGCCGGTGAGACATTGCTGGAAACCGCTATCAGTCTGCAGAAAACCGGGCTTCACACGCCGGCACAGCAGGCTATTCATCTGGCGCTTCCTGTGGTGGAAAGTAAAAACCTGGCCTTCAGCATGGTGGACCTGCTGACAGAGGCGAAGTCGTTTGCTGCAGAAGGAACCAGTTTTACTGAACTGGGAGGGGAAATCAATGCGCAGATAAAACGCGGTGATTTACTGTATGTGGATGTGGCAAAAGGCTATGGCACAGGCCTGCTGGTTTCCCGTGCGTCGTATGAGGCAGAAAAGAGCATTCTTCGCCATATTCTCGAAGGTAAGGAGGCGGTCACGCCGCTGATGGAGAGAGTACCTGGCGAACTCATGGAGAAACTGACATCAGGACAGCGTGCCGCTACCCGCATGATACTGGAAACGTCCGACCGTTTCACGGTGGTGCAGGGCTATGCCGGTGTGGGTAAGACCACACAGTTCCGGGCGGTGATGTCAGCCGTGAACATGCTGCCGGAGAGTGAACGTCCCCGTGTCGTGGGGCTGGGGCCCACGCACCGTGCGGTCGGTGAGATGCGCAGCGCCGGCGTGGATGCACAGACGCTGGCGTCCTTTCTGCATGACACGCAGCTGCTGCAGCGCAGCGGAGAAACGCCGAATTTCAGCAACACGCTGTTCCTGCTCGATGAGAGCTCTATGGTGGGCAATACCGACATGGCACGGGCATACGCCCTGATTGCGGCCGGTGGCGGTCGTGCCGTGGCCAGTGGTGACACGGACCAGTTGCAGGCCATCGCGCCCGGTCAGCCTTTCCGTCTCCAGCAGACGCGCAGTGCTGCCGATGTGGCCATCATGAAGGAGATTGTGCGCCAGACGCCGGAGCTGCGGGAGGCGGTATACAGCCTGATTAACCGGGATGTGGAAAGGGCACTGTCCGGGCTTGAGAGTGTGAAACCGTCTCAGGTGCCACGTCAGGAGGGCGCATGGGTACCGGAGCACTCCGTGACGGAGTTCAGTCACAGCCAGGAAGCGAAACTGGCAGAAGCGCAGCAGAAGGCGATGCTGAAAGGTGAGGCTTTTCCGGATATTCCCATGACACTGTATGAAGCCATTGTCCGCGATTATACCGGCAGGACGCCGGAAGCACGGGAGCAGACGCTGATTGTCACGCATCTGAATGAGGACCGGCGCGTACTGAACAGCATGATTCATGATGCACGGGAAAAGGCCGGTGAGCTGGGAAAAGAGCAGGTCATGGTGCCTGTCCTGAACACAGCGAATATACGCGACGGGGAGTTGCGTCGTCTCTCCACCTGGGAGACACATCGGGACGCACTTGCCCTGGTGGATAATGTGTATCACCGGATTGCCGGTATCAGCAAGGATGACGGGCTGATAACCCTGCAGGATGCGGAAGGTAACACGCGGCTGATTTCGCCCCGGGAGGCGGTGGCTGAAGGCGTCACACTGTACACTCCGGACACCATCCGGGTGGGAACCGGTGACCGGATGCGCTTCACGAAGAGTGACCGGGAGCGCGGTTATGTGGCCAACAGCGTCTGGACGGTGACAGCGGTTTCCGGTGACAGTGTCACGCTGTCGGACGGACAGCAGACCCGGGTGATTCGCCCCGGTCAGGAGCGGGCAGAGCAACATATTGACCTGGCCTATGCCATCACCGCCCACGGTGCGCAGGGGGCAAGTGAAACCTTTGCCATTGCGCTTGAAGGCACGGAAGGTAACCGGAAACAGATGGCCGGCTTTGAGTCAGCCTACGTGGCCCTGTCGCGTATGAAGCAGCATGTGCAGGTGTATACCGATAACCGTCAGGGCTGGACGGATGCCATTAACAATGCCGTACAGAAAGGAACTGCCCACGATGTGCTGGAGCCGAAATCGGACCGGGAGGTCATGAATGCAGAGCGGCTGTTCAGTACGGCGCGGGAGCTGCGGGACGTGGTGGCCGGCCGTGCCGTTCTCCGTCAGGCAGGGCTGGCCGGGGGAGACAGTCCTGCACGGTTTATTGCACCCGGGCGCAAATATCCGCAGCCGTATGTGGCACTGCCGGCTTTTGACCGTAACGGCAAGTCAGCTGGTATCTGGCTGAACCCGCTGACCACGGATGACGGAAACGGGCTGCGGGGCTTCAGTGGTGAAGGCCGGGTGAAAGGCAGCGGGGATGCGCAGTTCGTGGCCCTGCAGGGCAGCCGTAACGGAGAGAGCCTGCTGGCTGATAATATGCAGGATGGTGTCCGGATTGCCCGTGATAATCCTGACAGCGGTGTGGTGGTAAGAATCGCCGGTGAAGGTCGTCCGTGGAATCCCGGTACCATCACCGGTGGTCGCGTGTGGGGGGATATCCCGGACAACAGTGTCCAGCCGGGAGCCGGAAATGGCGAACCGGTCACGGCAGAGGTGCTGGCACAGCGGCAGGCTGAAGAGGCCATCCGTCGTGAAACGGAACACCGCGCAGATGAAATTGTCCGTAAAATGGCAGAGAACAAACCTGACCTGCCGGATGGCAAAACAGAGCAGGCTGTCAGGGAGATTGCCGGGCAGGAGCGTGACCGGGCTGCCATAACTGAACGGGAAGCCGCGCTGCCGGAGGGTGTACTGCGTGAACCTCAACGGGTGCGGGAAGCTGTCAGGGAAATTGCCCGGGAAAATCTGCTGCAGGAGCGACTTCAGCAGATGGAGCGGGATATGGTTCGTGACCTGCAGAAAGAGAAAACCCTGGGCGGAGACTGATACAGGAAGACACACGCTGATGACAACAGAGAACACGACACGTAACGATTCACTGGCTGCCCGGACCGATACCTGGTTGCAGTCGTTGCTGGTCTGGTCTCCGGGACAGCGGGATATCATCAAAACGGTGGCACTGGTGCTGATGGTACTGGACCATGCAAACCGCATTTTGCATCTGGACCAGACGTGGATGTTTCTGGCTGGGCGTGGTGCCTTTCCGCTGTTTGCTCTGGTGTGGGGGCTGAATCTGTCCCGCCATGCGCATATCCGGCAGTCAGCCATTAACCGGTTATGGGGCTGGGCAGTTTTTTCCCAGTTCTGGTATTACGTTGCCGACTTTCCCTGGTATGAGGGGAATATCCTGTTTGCCTTTGCTGTTGCGGCACAGGTGCTGACATGGTGTGAAACGCCCAGCCGGTGGCGTTTCGCAGGGACTATGTTGCTTCTGGCAGTGTGGTTGCCTTTCTCTGGTACCAGTTACGGCATTGCCGGGCTGCTGATGCTGGCTGTCAGCCACCGGCTGTACCGGGCGGAAGACAGAATGGAACGTCTGGTGGTTGTCGCTTGCCTGCTGGCCGTGATTCCGGCGCTTAACCTTGCCACCAGTGATGCGGCGGCTGTAGCCGGCCTTGTGATGACGGTGCTGACCGTTGGTCTGGTGTCGTGTGCAGGGAAATCATTACCCCGTTTCTGGCCCGGGCATTTTTTCCCGATTTTCTATGCCTGTCATCTGGCGGTGCTGGGCATTCTGGCGTTGTGATTGGTATGATACTGACGCTGATTCTGATTATTAATAAACAACATAATACAGGATATTTATGAAAATTACGGATCACAAACTCTCTGAAGGTATTGCCCTGACATTTCGTGTCCCGGAAGGAAATATAAAACATCCTTTGATTCTCTTATGCCATGGATTTTGCGGTATCCGGAATGTTCTGCTGCCTTCCTTTGCGAATGCGTTTACAGAAGCCGGGTTTGCAACGATTACTTTTGATTATCGTGGATTCGGTGAGAGTGAAGGGGAACGAGGTCGTCTGGTTCCGGCAATGCAGACCGAAGATATTATTTCAGTTATCAATTGGGCAGAAAAGCAGGTATGTATTGATAATCAGCGTATAGGATTATGGGGAACATCGCTGGGTGGGTGTCATGTATTCAATGCAGCTGCGCAGGATAAAAGAGTGAAAAGTATTGTCAGCCAGCTGGCTTTTGCTGACGGTGAGGTTCTGGTTACCGGAGAAATGAATGAACTGGAGAAAGCTTCTTTTCTGTCCACGCTGAATAAAATGGCAGAAAAGAAGAAAAATACCGGGAAAGAGATGTTTGTGGGGGTTACCCGGGTACTGAGTGATAATGAATCAAAGGTATTCTTCGAGAAGGTAAAAGGTCAGTATCCTGAAATGGATATAAAAATACCTTTCCTTACGGTTATGGAGACGTTGCAATATAAACCGGCAGAGAGCGCAGCCAAAGTACAGTGCCCAGTTTTGGTTGTTATTGCCGGCCAGGATAGTGTTAATCCACCAGAACAGGGAAGAGCCTTATATGATGCTGTTGCTTCTGGTACTAAGGAATTATACGAGGAAGCTGACGCATGCCATTATGATATTTATGAAGGCGCGTTTTTTGAACGTGTGGCGGCAGTACAGACGCAATGGTTTAAAAAACATCTTTAATTGTCGGTATTAATATGTCAGAGGTCGTTGAGGTCAGCTTAATATCATAGTGAGTAGTTTCAACGACCTGGAGGACATATTTTCACAAAGGTCAGGGCAATCATGACAGAGCAGAAACGACCGGTACTGACACTGAAACGGAAAACGGAAGGGGAAACACCGACCCGGAGCCGGAAAACCATCATCAATGTCACCACGCCACCAAAATGGAAGGTGAAAAAGCAGAAACTGGCGGAGAAGGCTGCCCGGGAAGCAGAGCTGGCGGCGAAGAAAGCACAGGCCAGACAGGCGCTGTCCATTTATCTGACGCTGCCCTCGCTGGATGAGGCGGTGAACACTCTGAAACCCTGGTGGCCGGGATTGTTTGACGGTAACACGCCCCGGCTTCTTGCCTGTGGTATCCGGGAAGTTTTACTGGATGAGGTGTCTCAGCGGAATATCCCGCTCTCTCATAAAAAACTGCGCAGGGCACTGAAGGCCATCACCCGTTCAGAAAGCTATCTTGGCGCCATGAAAGCCGGTGCCTGCCGCTATGATACAGAAGGCTATGTGACAGAACATATCACACAGGAAGAAGAACAGTATGCGCAGGCGCGCCTGGAAAAGGTGCGCAGACAGAACCGGATCAAGGATGAGCTGTGGGCGATCCTGGCAGAATAATAAAAGCGCCCTCTGTATGACAGAGGGCAACAGCGAAAAAAATCGGGAAAACAGACATCCAGAGTTTTGATGGAGAAAAACATCCAACCGTTCAGGGATGTTTCATAATGTTTCTGACATAATCCGGGTGTCGGGTCAAGAGGAGGGATAAAAAATGGCTGTATCCAGTGGATTATCTGAACACAGCAGTATTTATCGCTATCAGCGCGAGGGGCGTCATGCCGCCCGTCAGGAGATTCGTGGCTTTTTCAGGGAAGCGGCAGAGGTCTGGCAGAATGCGGCCCGGCTGGCACCCTGTGAAGCATGGCGGGATTTTGCTCTGAAGAGGGCATCTGCATGTCGGTGTAAGTGCCGATAAAAATAACCCCCGTCGCGGAGCTCCGGGGGATCAGACTTATATGGCAGATCGTTATTATTATTATAGTGGTGTAAGAAGGAGTTGCCCTGTCTTTCAAACGGACATCACAGAATTAACATATTTCACATCCCGGGTAAGCCAGCAGGGATAAAAAATGTGATGAATTTCAAGAAGCAGGAGGTGACAGTGGCATGCATAACAGTAGGGTTATCCGGTGAATCTGACAGACAGCCGGGCTGTATTCGCGGCAGGATAAAGAAAAACCGGGAGATGACTCTCCCGGTCCGTCTTATCGCTAATCCCCTGAGCAGGGCATGTATGACTTATCTATGACCGTTATATTCAGCGCCACAGCCGGTAGCCTGCGATATAACACAGTTATCCTGTCAGCAAGAGCAGGTATGATGAATACACGGAGATTAAAAATATAATCTCCGTCACATGTTACCCACGGAAACCGGTAACGCCTTCACGGGAAATATGTGACAGAAAAAGCAGCCTCCGTTACTCCAGGTATCAGGAGGCTGAATAATGCATGAGACGTTGTTTCTTATGTGTCTGGTCAGGCTGGCTGACCAGCGTTTTTAGTAACACATAGCCATATGTGTATTAAGTCACCTCATCTTATTTTGTTGAATTGATCACAACTCAACGGTTTATTTTTTGCGTGATACGTGAGCCATTATTCATCCCGGCATGGAATTCATGCAATCACGAAAAGTAATCAGTGACGGAGAGTAAAATGAAGAAATATATACCAGTGGTATTATTTGTTTTTTCATGTCAGGTATTTTCTGCTGATATTCATGGACGGGGCGTGCGTGTTCTGGATAGCAATACCATTGACGTCATGTTATCTCAGCATCCGGTGCGTATCCGTCTTGTTAATATTGATGCACCTGAAAAGAAACAGGAATATGGACGGTGGTCTGAAAAAATAATGAAATCTCTGGTTGCGGGAAAAACGGTTACTGTCACATATTTTCAGCGAGATCATTATGGTCGTATTCTCGGGCAGGTTTATGCACCAGACGGAATGAATGTTAATCAGTTTATGGTCCGTGCAGGCGATGCATGGGTTTATGAGCAGTACAACACCGATCCTGTTCTTCCTGTCCTGCAGGGAGAAGTACGGCAGCAGAAACGTGGTCTGTGGGCAGACAGCGCTCCTGTTCCGCCCTGGGTATGGTGCTCACGGAAATAATGATATTTCTGTGGCTATTGAGTTCTCATTGAAATGCGATATTTAAAAGCATGAAGCATATTACATTATTAACTTATTTCTCTGTTAATGAAAGGTGAACAAATGAACTATCAGGCAGTATCAGAATTAATCACATCGTCTAATCATAATGTTCTTATAGTGGGGGAATCAGCTTCGAAGTTGATAGCTTTTTAAATAAACTGAATATCACTGATTATAAGTATTATGATTTCAGCCAGATTTACAGTTGTTCTGACAGAACATTAAATGATTATGCTGTTATTTTTATCAGGAATGCGCTGAACGCCAGTGAGCATATTATTATTTTTAATTGTACAGGATGGTCTGATTTGAATAATGAATCTGCCGTCATGCAGTTTGCCAGAGTGGCACGAAAATCAGGAAAACAACTGATAGTCGCAGTAAGAGAACAGGATATGAAAAAAATGGAAGCAGAGTTTGGAAGGATCATAAAAATCCACTGACGCCTTCGCGTTGCTCAGTTGTCCAACCCCGGGGACGGGAAAAAGCAAGTTTTCCCCGCCCCCGGCGTTTCTGTAGTGAAAAGCGGGAAATGGAGGGAATGGTCAGTAACAGGGAATGTGGTATTATCGCGGCGGGTGTCTGAGCCTTTCTGGTTCAGGCAAGACGCAGGTACCAGAAATGCGAAGACCCCACTTGTTAATCCATTAACTCGTGAGGCCTGCATGAAGTACCTTAACACTACTGATTGTAGCCTCTTCCTTGCAGAGAGGTCAAAGTTTATGACGAAATATGCCCTTATCGGGGTGCTCGCCGTGTGCGCCACGGTGTTGTGTTTTTTACTGATATTCAGGGAACGGTTATGTGAGCTGAATATTCACAGGGGAAATACAGTGGTGCAGGTAACTCTGGCCTACGAAGCACGGAAGTAAGCTGCCGGGCGGGGACGGAAGTCCCCGCTTTCCGGAAGTGTGAGGTATTTCAGGGGCAGACACCCGACATGCCAGAAACAGCCGGTCCCGCCCGGGGCCGGCACCCAGGTTAAGGCATTTCCAGCTTTTCAGTCATTTCATTATCAAAATCACATTAAACGGTCGTAATCAGACATGATTTGTGCGCCAACACAGATCATTGTCACAATTCTCAAGTCGCTGATTTCAAAAAACTGTAGTATCCTCTGCGAAACGATCCCTGTTTGAGAATTGAGGAGGCGAGATGTCGCAGACAGAAAATGCAGTGACTTCCTCATCAGGTACAAAGCGAGCATACAGAAAAGGTAATCCTCTGACGCTTGCAGAACGTCAGCAGGCATCCCTGGCAAGAAAACGAGCCACACATAAAGAACTCAGAGTGTTTATTCCTGCTGCGTTAAAAGCGCAATTGCAGGAGATGTGTGAAGCTGAGGGTGTTACTCAGGCTGAGATGATTGCCGAACTGATAAAGCAGAAGAGTGCTTTTAGCTAACTGAAATGTAGCAACATCACATTCTTGCCTGTTTCTGGTGTGCGTGATAGATTGCTGATCGTTTAAGGAATTTTATGGCTGGCCACGCCATAAGGTGGCAGGGAACTGGTTCTGATGTGGATGTACAGGAGCCAGAAAAGCAAAACCCCCGATAATCTTCTTTAACTTTGGCGAGTACAGAAAGATTACCGGGGCCATCTAAAAACCGTATAGCCAACAATTCAGCTATGCGGGGAGTATAGCTATATGCCCGGAAAAGTTCAAGACTTCTTTCTGTGCTCACTCCTTCTGCGCATTGTAAGTGCAGGATGGTGTGACTGATCTTCAACAAACGTATTACCGCCAGGTAAAGAACCCGAATCCGGTGTTTACACCCCGTAAAGGTGCCGGAACGCTGAAGTTCTGCGAAAAACTGATGGAAAAGGCGGTGGGCTTCACCTCCCGTTTTGATTTCGCCATTCATGTGGCGCATGCCCGTTCGCGTGGTCTGCGTCGGCGCATGCCACCGGTACTGCGTCGCCGGGCCATTGATGCGCTGCTGCAGGGGCTCTGTTTTCACTATGATCCGCTGGCCAACCGCGTCCAGTGCTCCATCACCACGCTGGCCATTGAGTGCGGACTGGCGACAGAGTCCGGTGCAGGAAAACTCTCCATCACTCGTGCCACCCGTGCCCTGACGTTCCTGTCAGAGCTGGGGTTGATTACCTACCAGACGGAATATGACCCGCTTATCGGGTGCTACATTCCGACCGACATCACGTTCACACCGGCACTGTTTGCCGCTCTCGATGTGTCTGAGGTGGCGGTGGCTTCCGCACGCCGCAGTCGTGTGGAATGGGAAAACAGACAGCGCAAGAAGCAGGGACTGGATGCACTGGGTATGGATGAACTGATAGCGAAAGCCTGGCGTTTTGTGCGTGAGCGTTTCCGCAGTTACCAGACAGAGCTTAAGTCCCGTGGAATAAAACGTGCCCGTGCGCGTCGTGATGCGAACAGGGAACGTCAGGATATCGTCACCCTGGTGAAACGGCAGCTGACGCGTGAAATCTCGGAAGGACGCTTCACTGCCAATGGTGAGGCGGTAAAACGCGAAGTGGAGCGTCGTGTGAAGGAGCGCATGATTCTGTCACGTAACCGCAATTACAGCCGGCTGGCCACAGCTTCCCCCTGAAAGTGACCTCCTCTGAATAATCCGGCCCGCACCGGAGGCATCTGCACGCCTGAAGCCTGTCGGCGAACAAAAAAACAGCACCGCATACAAAAAACAACCTCATCATCCACCTTCAGGTGCATCCGGTCCCTCCTGTTTTTGATACAAAAGACGCCTCACAGACGAGGAATTTTGCTTATCCACATTTAACTGCAAGGGACTTCCCCATAAGGTTACAACCGTTCATGTCATAAAGCGCCATCCGCCAGCCTTACAGGGTGCAATGTATCTTTTAAACAGCTGTTTATATCTCCTTTAAACTACTTAATTACATTCATTTAAAAAGAAAACCTGTTCACTGCCTGTCCTGTGGACAGACAGATATGCACCTCCCACCGCAAGCGGCGGGCCCCAACCGGAGCCACTTTAGTTACAACACACAAAGACAACCTCCAGAAAAACCCCGGTCCCGCGCAGAACTGAAACCACAAAGCCCCTCCCTCATAACTGAAAAGCGAGGCCGCCCCCGCCCGAAGGGCGGGAACAACATCGCTTTTAATTATGAATGTTGTAACTATAAATCGTCATCGCTGTCAGTCTTCTGGCTGGATGTTCTCAGTACACGCTCGTAAGCGGCCCTGACGGCCCGCTAACGCGGAGATACGCCCCGACTTCGGGTAAACCCTCGTCGGGACCACTCCGACCGCGCACAAAAGCTCTGTCATGGCTGAAAGCAGGTATGGCTTAGCAGGGCTGGGGATAGGTAAGGTGAAATCTATCAATCAGTACCGGCTGACGCCGGGCTTCGGCGGTTTTACTCCGGTATAATATGCAACAACGGAGTGCCGCCTTCCATGCCGCTGGCGCGGCATATGTTGGTGGCTGTGTCTGAAAAAGGTTATATACTCTGCATAAAACCAGACAACACGCAGATTACCAGGCGAATATCGATACTCTGACTCGTTATACCCATGCGTGCGGCATCATAAAACCTGCAATTGTCCTTTATTGAATGAAAGGGGGGGCATGTATAGGAAATTGAAAAAACAAGCGATACTGCGGTCTGGTTAAATGGCGTGATGAATAATTGAGCAATCCTGCAGCATTAGGAGCGCTAATATGCAGCTATTTTTATTTATTGGCGTCAAAAATTATATAGGGTAATTTCCCCCATATAATACCCTGAGAGCCGCATCACGTCTGGCCTGAGCGACATCCTTAAGATGTTAATAAGAATTAAAATCTTAAGGAGAAAAAGAACGCGCGTTGCTCGATATCTTTTTCTTTGAACTACAATTCGATGACCTTCGGACGACATCCAGACAGCCGCAAGAAAAAACATGGCCTAGCAGAGATAAGGGGCGCTGACATTGAAAACGACAAATTCAATCCTACGTGTAATCGCCAGCGTCATTGCTGCCGGACAAAATCAAATCTCAATCACTGAACTGGTAAGCCTCTCCGGTATTAGTCGACAGAGTGTTAAGCGGGCAATTCAGATACTGGAACAGACAGGGCAAATCACCGTTACCAGAACAACCACCAACGGCAAGCGCGAAGCCAACACCTATTACCTGCCAGACCAGGATTTGGGAGGCGGTTGCCGTTCAACATTATCTTAACCACGGCTGCTGCCTGGAGTTTACGGGGTCTGAAGCCCAACCGTACGAAAACGTACTATAAGGGCTTCCCCGGCATGTCAACGCCAGTTTTTATGTTTTTGCCTGCTTGACGTATAGGAATTTGAAAAACCAGGCGTCCTCATTAAAAATAAAGGGAAAAGACTGCGGTACTATAAACGGTCATAATGAATCGTCATCGATTCGGCCCCTGATGAAAGACGCTCGTGAGGTTCTTGTTCGCTAAGCGGATATGTATATCCTGTACGTTTTGCAGATATTCCTCACGGGGTATAACCCTTTATCATCAACGAGTTGCAGGTCAAATGGTCATACTGTTGCAGCGTGCTTTAGCTGGCTGAATACAGTCTGAAATCATAACCGTAATACAATGATGCTCAGTACAGCCTTGCATTTTTGGCGGCGATGGCCACAACTGCGCGCCAGTATCCTCTGCGCTCGACCAGTGAACAGTCCCAACGACTGAATGAGTCAGTCCTTTTCTCAGCACCAGTCAGTACTGAACGAGCCCCCTGTACCAGAAGCGTTCGCAGCTTGCCGAAATAACCTTGCCTGGTTGTGAGCTTCGGAACATGCCTCCATCCCGATAACACAGGGCTGCAAATCAGCAATCAGCTCAGGAAGCCCAATTCGTGATATTCTGGTGTTAACCAAAGCCGTTTACCATCCTGGTCAATACCGTGAACAGTAAGCATATTTTTAGCTAGATCGACACGATAGTAGCAATAGTCATAACGAATCCATCCGGACTATGCTTACCCTCATAATTGCACAAGAGTTAACCTGGTGCATATTCAGGGGAAGCCCCTTCCATCCGTTAAGTGTAATGGCCTACATTAACAACTGAAAACGAAAAGTCTTTTCTTCAAGTTTTCAGGAATTCTCCGCATGTTCAGCAATTTCATTAGCTTTTTGTGATGAACTATCTCTATGTCCGTTGGTTACAGGCACTCGACGTAAGAACAGAGTCAGAAATAGCCCTATAACTAGCGGTATAATAAACAGCATTGATTGAGTTGAAATTCCATATCCATATATACAGCTTTCAAGGCTTACCGCAATCAATGGAAAAATAAGGAAAACAAGAGAAGCCTGAAAGGCACTGGCCTTTTGCTGAAGGGCAAAGTAGCACAATATTCCAAAAACTCCGGCAAAAGCACCGAGATACAAGGTGGCTAATATTGAGTACACAGAGAAGGTCGATACCTCGGGTCTTTCGAAGAACCATCCTGTCGCAGAAAGTATCAATCCTGCCAGAAAGCACGGGAGCGCATTAAACGTTACCACAGAGACAGTACAACTTCTTTTCTTACATTGAGTATATATTATGGCATGAATGATTACCGCAGAAACAAGAGCAATAATCCCCTGCCAGTGACTCTCTGCACTTGTTTTCGATTCCTCAAGAAGGATGCCCGCCAGTGCAACTATTGCGATAGTTAAACCCATAATTTGCATTGAGTTCGTTTTTTCCTTCAAAAACAAAGATGAAGCTATTAAAACAGCTACAGGCATATTCGCAAATATAAGGGATGCGAGTCCGGAACTGACATAGGTTTCACCATAAATCATTAATGAGAAAGGAATGGAAAAATAAAAAATACAAATTACAAGCTGGAATAAGCGTTGTCCGGGTGGAAATAAAATTGGTATTTTTCTTAACCATGCAATACTGATTAAGAATGGTGCAGCAAACATAAACCTCATCCCGGTTGCAAAAACTGGGGGGATAGTTTCAGCGGCTATTCGCATAGCCAGCCATGTGGTCCCCCAAGTCAGTACAACAAGCAGGAATAATACCAAAATCGTCATTCTGCGCATAAGATTCCTCTACTATAGAAGATAAAAAAAACCGCCGAGACGGCGGTTAACTGCATGAGATTACAGGTATTGATAATCTGAGATGTCGGGTGCCTCCCGAAGAATATCTGATTGGTTACAGATATTCTGTGGTTTTCCCGCCAAACAATTCTACAAACCACCCTCGCACTGAGGAACATCTCTTTTCGTTATATTAACAACATTGAGATAGTGCATCACTGGCACCTCCAGGAAATTGCTACACCCTCCAGCAATGCACCATCCTCATATTGATAAAAAAATAAGCACTGGAACTGTAGTTAACAAATATAAGTTATCACAGAACAGGATGATATAGGGTAATGAAAATATCCCACACAATTTGTGTCAGTGCCCAAAAACACGTCCAACTGCTTTTCTTTAGCGGGTGGTGGGAATCGAACCCACATCATCAGTCAGAAAAAAACTGAGGTAATTACCATTATACGATACCCGCACAACATATTAAAAATGAACATATTATTTATATGTCAATCAGCATTATCCTTGCCTTCCCGGCAATCCACTCTCAAGGTTTGTAAAACATAAAAAAAAGCTGGTTTCACACTTCCATTTTATGAACGTGCTCATGATTTTCTCTTTGGAGCTCGTGCTTGCGCAACCAGCATTAAAATAAAATGCAAGCGTCGGTATAGCCAGGTTGGCATCGGGGATGAATGCCATGAACTTTCGTAAAGAAGATTAAATCAATGTACATTTGTGTTGTTTGCTAATTGTGCACAAGTCTGCCACCAGATGACCAGCCCCCAGGATTAGATGCAGCTATCTGTTAGTAATGTCGCCATTCCACCACCATGCTGCAAACTTTGATGGCATCTGATAATTCAGTACTGAATGTGGATGATACTCGTTATAATTCTGTCGCCAGCCATAATGACTTTCCTTAGCAAACGACATCCCTGAACCAGTGCTCATTCAGACATTCATCGCGAAATAGCCCGTTAAAGCTCTCAGGAAATATGTTCTACGTTAGTTTGTCCGACTGGATTCTGTTCAGGTCTTATCGTCACCGGATAGCCTTGAAACAGTGCAATGCAGTCCAGAATACGCGTGACCTGAACACCTGAAATCCCGAATACTGTGGTTATTGTTAAACACTCCTTCGTAAATGTCGTCCACGCAGGTCAGGCATTTGATTCTGCGACCAGTAACCAGCGTGTCCATGGAAAAATCCATCGACTTGGTCAGGTTTGGAACCTCCGGACAGAGTTACGGCAAGCGTTCTTGACCAGCCCTTTACGACGTCATCTGCATTTCACGCCCTGGCAGCTCAGATGATAAAGATGGTAAACGTGCTTGCGATTAACATGAGACCCTTCACGGTGCAGTACTACCAGATGTGGCGGTTGCCAAAACGTCTGCACTTTAGTGACAGCATCAATGATGTGTCCTGCTCAATACGTATCAGAATACGTATTGAGCAGGACTCTGAGTCTCATCGCGCAGGTCGACAGGGACAAATCAGCCTGCAGCAAGACGTTGCGTCAGAGCAGTCGCATCACATATAAAACGGCGCCTCGCTTCGGGTCTGCCATCAGTACTTTAGCCCTGGAGTCACCTGAAGCGCGTCCTTATCGGGATGGCTTGGGTAAGCAACTCCTGGAGTCTGCGCCCTCTTCCTCAATCGACTTCAGGCGCTTGACCTCGGGTATTTCCATACCACTATACTTCTTACACCAGGTATAAAAGAGTGCATCGGACATGGATGCGCTTGCTACAGAGCTCACGCTCCTCCGGCTATACTGATACTCTGTTTGCCGGAAAAATGCTTTTTCATGGGGATGTCCTCATGTGGACTATGAAGACATTGCTGACACCAAGATGCATCAATCAACGAAGAGGGGAAATCCTGTTACAGGATATACAAAAGTTAAAATTAATAAGATATTAGAATAAGGTATTTACGCACGCATTTGATATACCCAAACGACAGCTAGTACCCCATCAATCTGCATATAAAATTGCTGGCCACGCTACATCCTGTTAGCGAAAGTACTGATTAGTACTTCAATGGCCAGTGCAAAACTGAAAAATCCAATTCAGGCAAATAAGGGATGATGATACCGTAAGTAAATCGTGATATCGCGTTAAATATATTGCCACATCCACACACGTTGAGTTTGCTTATTGTGCACTGATTTCTATGATGTACCCTGATCTTAGTCAGAGGTGACTCACATGACAAAAACAGTATCAACCAGTAAAAAAACCGTAAACAGCATTCGCCTGAATTTCGCAGTGAAGCACTAAAGCTTGCGGAACGCATCGGTGTTGCTGCCGCAGGCCGTGGACTCAGCTTGTATGAATCACAGCTCTACAACTGGCGAAGTAAACAGAAAAATCAGCAGACTTCCTCTGAACGTGAGCTGCCGGAACAGGATGAAGAGCTGGCTATACTCCAAAAGGCAGCGACATACTTCGCGAAACGGCAGAAATGAAGTATGTCTTTATTGAAAAACATCAGGCTGAGTTCAGCATACAGGCAATGTGCCGCGTGCCCGCAGCGGCGGGTATATGTGGTATCGGCGGCGGGCAAGGATAAAAGTACACGTCAGCAGTTCCGTCAGTACTGCAACAGCGTTACGGTGCACTAAGCCTGCGCCGTTAGGGACTGAGGGCAAAAGCTTCCCGGAAGTTCAGCCTGGTCAGTCACCGCGCACACAGCCTGCCTGTGTCAGAAAATCTGCTTGAGCAGGATTTTTACGCTGTGGCCCGAACCAGAAGTGGGCGGGAGACATCACGTACTTACGTACGTGATGAAGGCTGGCAGTATCTGGCAGTGGTCATTGACCTGGGGTCACGTGCCGCTATTGGCTGGTCAATGTCACCACGCATGACAGCGCAAATAGCCTGCGATGCCCTGCAGATGGAGCTGTAGCGGCGTAAGAGACCACAGAACGATATCATTCGGAGGCCAGTACTGCTCTGCAGATTATCAGGCATTGCTGAAGCGGCATAATCTGCGTGGCAGTATGATCGCAAAAGACTGCTGTTTCGATCATGCCTGCGAGGAAATCTTCTTTCATTCACTGAAAGTGGAATGTATCCACGGAGAACTCTTTATTAGCTGGGAAACAATATGGGCAACAGTGTTTAGTGTTTACAATCGCTGGCGACGGCACAGTGGATGTGGCGCCTTAGTCCTGAACAATTTGAAAACCAGAACCTCGCTTAGGGCGGTCCATATTACGTGGGTAAGATCACCCCTCCTGACCATGAGTGGGAGGAAGGAAACAGAACTCATTTAACGCACTTGCCCCACCTTCATATCAAAAAATACACTTTTCCAACGAAACTTAGTGTTAAGTTTATGTTGCCTTTTTTCTGTCACCTCTTTTAATTTAATTGTTATGAATACCTGATTTATGAAGCCATACAAAAAACGCGATTTTGTTGGCTTATTGTGCGCTGTGTGCTGCTTGCGCACAATAAGCTAATGCGAACGTATAGTAACCACATTAGACTTTATGCGTCTAAATGAGGTTAATGATGACGCACAGCACAATTAAGCAATTGACAATAAAAGCAATTCTCGAATACATCGAAGACAATATTGAGGTTAAAAGTATCGATATTGAATCGATAGTCTGTTTTTCTGGTTACAGTAGGAGATATTTGCAATCTCTGTTTAAGTCTCACATGGGAGTACCCATAGGGAGGTATATACAACTCAGAAGAGTTTCAAGGGCTGCGGTATTATTACGATTGACATCATTATCATTGGCCAGTATTGCAGGCAAACTCTGTTATGATTCTCAACAAACATTTACAAGAGAGTTTAAAAAAAACTCAGGTTTTACGCCTTTACAATATAGAAACAGTAATCTATGGACCTTTAAAAATCTTACCGGTCCAAAAGAACCATCAATTGTCATACCCAAACCGAAACTTTGTTATCTTGATGAAAATAAATTTAAAGGAATGCCGATGTCTTATGAAGAGGATATTCCTTTTTGGGGAGAAAATTCAGATAAAAAATGGAATTATGT
>ERZ1034842.85-NODE-85-length-49079-cov-15.055259_pt1 | contig 49079 bp, 37 predicted proteins | sample MGYA00520634_ERZ1034842 | MGnify/ENA primary metagenome ERZ1034842 (study PRJEB33766, sample SAMN09781734) | gut metagenome | biome: gut microbiome | host: Homo sapiens | place: Madagascar | study: EMG produced TPA metagenomics assembly of the PRJNA485056 data set... | reverse complement strand
GCTGCAAGTATTATTATTTTTAGAAAATTAGGTGTTATTTAGGGATAGATTCTTATTTTTATGACTAATTAATTGAGTTGACAAGAGTTGTTTATGATAAAAACTGATTTTTTAGGAAGGTCTCTCTTGGTTGTTTTTAAGTATTTTTTTCCTCACCGGTATCTTGAGTATTGTTTGCGGTAGTCGGCGGGGGTGGTGTTAGCGGCGGATTTGAACTGACGATAGAACACCTCAAGCGACTCAAAACCACACTCGGCGGCGATTTCCTTGATCGAAAAGTTCTCGCCGGCTAAAAGACGCTTCGCCATATCCAGACGCAATTTCAGAATGTACTGGTGCGGACTGATTCCCAAGCCCTCCTTGAAAAGTTTGAACAGATACGGACGGCTGATCCCCGCGGCTTTCGCAACATCATCGGGCGTGATGCTCGAAAAGAAATGTCCGTCCAGATACTTCACCGCCCGGCGCAGCGGGGCAGGTCCCAGTTCGTCGGGAAGACTGTCCGAATGGCTGGCGCGCCAGTGCAGAACCGAATAGCAATAGGCAGCAAGATCCGGCGAGGCGTTCTCTCCGGAGTGGAAGGCGCGGAAAGTCTCGGAGCAGAAACGGTCCAGCATCTCCGTGTCGTGCCAGATCGAGACGCGCGGAACCGTGCGCGTCGGCGGGTTCGTCACAAAATGAAAAACCTGACAGCGGTACGGATCGTTCAGCGGAGTTTCCCAAATTGTGTATTCGCTGGAAACATGCCAGAAAACCGCGCCTTTCCGGAAGGTGCGGCGCTCGCCGTCGACCTCAAAAAAGAGGGTTCCTCCGGTGAGGACTTCAATGCATTCCTGGTTCGGGGGAATGATGACGGGAGTCACTTTCCGGTTATCCGGCGCGGCGAAGCGGGATACTGAACGGAGTTTTACGATGTGGTCAAACATTTTTGCCTCGTTTTATAGTTTTCGTCAAAAGAAGCTATCTTTTGTCTATTTGCATTCGCTCAATGCGGTTGTATAATATCTCCAACGTACAATACTTTACGTTAAAGAGAATTCAAGGAACAAAACCGGAAAACTTTAAAAAAGGAGCCAGAAAATGCTTCCAATCGGTGTTCAGCTTTACTCGTTGAGAGAACTCGCCCAGAAAGATTTCGTCGCAGTTTTGAAGAAGGTTGCCGATATCGGCTACAAGCTCGTTGAGCCTGCCGGTTTCTGGGACATCAAACCGACTGAATTCAAAAAGATTCTGGATGATCTCGGACTCGGCATTGTTTCCTCGCACTCTCCGTGGGCGCACGGCAAGGGCAACCTCGGCGAATCCATGGAAATCGCCTCCATCCTCGGTCTCGACAAGATCGTCTGCGGCTACGGCCCGAATGATTTCGCCGACATGGACTCCATCAAGCGCACTGCCGACAACACGAACATGATGCAGGAAATCCTTGCGAAGAACGGTTTCACGCTCTTCCAGCACAACCATGACTTCGAGTTCCAGCGCATCGACGGCAAGCTCAAATACGAGATCTACCGCGAGCTCTGCCCGAACGTCAAGTATGAAATCGACTGTTTCTGGTCCACCAACCTCGGTGTTGAAGACCCGGTGAAGATGCTCGATCTCTTCGCGAAAGACACGATTCTCCTGCACATGAAGGACGGCGTCGCCTCCCAGAAGGTCGGCGGAGACAACATGGTCAACGGCATTCTTGAGCGCCATGTCGAACTCATGCCGCTCGGAACCGGAACCCTGCCGATCAAGGACCTCATCGCACACGCTCCTGCCCAGACCCAGGCGGTCATCGTCGAACTCGACTACTGCAACACCGAGATGGTCTCCGCGATCACTCAGAGCTACAAGTACATGACCGAGAACGGTCTTGCCGCAGGCAACAAATAATCAAAGGATTTTCCCCTCATGGAAACAACAAAAGTCGGTATTGTCGGATGCGGCATGATTTCCGACACCTATTTCAAGGCGTCGCAGAAATTCCGCAATCTCGAAGTCATCGCCTGCTCGGATATCATTCCGGAGCGTTCCGCGAAGAAACATGAACTCTACGGCGTCGCGAACGTCACGAACGAAGAGCTGTTTGCGAATCCGGATATTGAAATCGTCATCAACCTCACACCTCCGCAGGTTCACTCCAAGATCGCGATCGACACCCTGAACGCCGGCAAGCACGCGTACTCGGAAAAGCCGTTCGGTGTTGACTTTGAAGACGCTCAGAAGGTGATCAAGCTCGCGAAGGAAAAAGGCCTCCGCGTCGGCTGCGCTCCGGACACTTACCTCGGCGGCGGACAGCAGACCGCCCGCAAGCTCCTCGACGACGGCTGGATCGGCAAGCCGCTCTCCGGCACGGCGATCGTTGCCGGCCGCGGTCCGGAAAAGTGGGGACAGGCTCCCTTCTTCTACGATTACGGCGCGGGTCCGATGCTCGACCTCGGTCCCTACTACTGCACCGCTCTCGTGAACCTGCTCGGTCCTGCGAAGAGCGTCTCCGCGGTCACCACGAAGGGCTTTGACTACCGCACGCTCGGCGCGGAAGTTTCCGACACCTACAAGGATACTTACAAGCCGTACGACCGTTACCCGGTCAACGTCACGACTCACCTGACGGGCGTGATTGAGTTCCAGTGCGGTGCTGTCATCACAATGATCGCCAGCTTCGACGTTTACAAGCACGGACATGCTCCGATTGAAATCTACGGAAGCGAAGGTTCGATGCAGGTTCCCGACCCGAACACATTCGGCGGTCCGGTCAAGCTCTTCCGCCGTGAATGGGGCTATGTCTACGAGCACAATCCGGAATGGCGTGAGATGCCGCTTGCGTTCGGCTACACCGAAAACAGCCGTTCCTTCGGCGCCGCCGATATGGCGATGGCACTCAAGAACAACCGTCCGCACCGCTGCTGCGGCGAACTTGCGAACCATGTTCTTGAGATCATGCTCGCGTTCGACAAATCCAGCAAGCTCGGACAGAAGGTCATGCTGACGACGACCTGTCAGCGTCCCGCTCCTCTGCCGCTCGGTCTCGAACCCGGCGACATTCCGGAGTGAGATTAAAACAGAGTTCGTTCTCTGATTTGCGCGGAGATCGCTTGATTGCGGTCTCCGCGTTTTTACTTTAAAATAAAAACGGCGGTTTCCGAAAAAGAGAACCGCCGGATGAATTTGAGAGAACTTCTGAAAGGGAAATCAGACCGCGTAGTTGCGTCCGCCGAAAATGGCTGTGCCAACGCGGACAATCGTTGCCCCTTCCGCAATGGCGACGGGGTAGTCGTGACTCATGCCCATGGAGAGTTCGGGGAGTGTGACGGAAAATTCGCGTTCCAGACGGTCGCGGAATTCACGGAGACCGCCGAATGTGGAATGAAGAACGGCATCGTCCGCATCCAGCGGAGCCATAGTCATGAGACCGAGCAGCTGAACGCTGGAAAGTCCGAGTGCATGTTCCGCCGTTTCACGGAGAGCGTCCCAGCCGGAAAGACCGAATTTGGATTCCTCGCCCGAAACATTGACTTCCAGCAGAATCTTCTGAATCTTTCCGCGTTTTGCGGCGGCGGAGTTGATTTTGTTCAGCAGCTTCACCGAATCGACGGAATGAATGTATTCCGCCAGTTCCACAGCCTTTTCCGCTTTGTTCGACTGAAGATGTCCGATCAGATGCCAGATGATGTCCGACGTTCCGTTCGGAACTTTGGTTTCGAGTTCCTGAACCCGGTTTTCGCCGAATTCAAGCTGCCCCGCTTCATGCGCTTCGAGAATATCGGCGACAGGAAAGGTTTTTGAAACGGCAAGCAGACGGACCGAGCGCGGATCGCGTCCCGCCTTTTCCGCCGCGGCGGCGACATTCGCGCGGACGCGCTCGAGGTTTTCCTGAAGCTGAGTCATACTCTTGTCTCCTTCGGTTTCTTGATGGTCAGCTGGGGATCCGCAATGCGGACTTTGGTTCCGGCGGGAATGTCTTCGGTCAGCCAGACGTTGCCGCCGATGATGGAGTTCGCGCCGATCGTGATGTTGCCCAGAATCGTCGCTCCTGCGTAGATGGTGACATTGTCTTCAATATTCGGGTGGCGTTTTGCTCCTTTGATGATTTTGCCGCAGGCGTCTTTCGGGAAGGAGTGGGCGCCGAGCGTCACGCCCTGATAGAGTTTGACGTTGTTTCCGATGGTTGCGGTCTCGCCGACGACAACGCCGGTGCCGTGGTCGATGAAGAAGCCTTCGCCGATCGTCGCGCCTGGGTGTATGTCGATTGCGGTGATGCGGTGCGCATATTCGGTCATGATGCGCGGGATCATCGGGATGCCCTCCTTGTACAGGATGTGGGCAAGACGCTGGATCGTGATGGCTTTGAGACCCGGATAACTCACGATCACCTCGTCAAGCGAACGCGCGGCGGGGTCGCCGTCGTAAGCCGCCTGAATGTCTTTTTTGATGACTTCGCGCAGTTGCGGAAGTTCGGAAAGCAGATGTTCGGAAGCGCGCTGGGCCTGAGCGCCGCAGGAACAGTTGCCGCACGGATTCGCGGAACGGCAATGGAAATTCAGCGTGCGAACCAGCACGTCGCGCAGTTCAATGTAGAGCGATGAGACGATTTCGCCGACCGAGAAGCGGAGGGTTGCCATGGAGTACGCCTCGCGCTTGCCGAATCCGGGATAAACCAGTTCCAGAAGTTTGGAAAGAATGTTCAGAACCTCATCTTCGCGCGGCAGATTGTTGCCTTCGCTGTGGTTGACACCGATTCCGTCCTGATAGGAATCCACAAGGTCGAGCGTGACCCGGTGGATGAACGCAGTCTGCTGCTCCGGAGCGGTTTCCTGACGGCTGCAATATTTCATAATGACTCCTTATTCGATATTCTGAACCTGTTCGCGGATCTTTTCAAGCTCGGTTTTCAGCATGACAACGCGCGGGGAAATTTCGGTGGAACCGGCTTTGTTTCCGAGCGTGTTGCATTCGCGGAAAATTTCCTGGACCATGAAATCGAGCGAGCGTCCAACCGGATTCTCCGGCTCGTTCGCGAGCTTGCGGAAGTTGGTGAAATGGGAACGAAGACGCGTAATCTCCTCGGTGACGTCAAGTTTGTCGCCGTAGATCACCGCTTCGCGTAAAATTCGTTCATCCGTATCTTCGATGGAGAGATCAAACTCTTTCAGACGCTTGAAGAGGCGCTCCTTCTGGATAGCGGGGAGCTGAGCTGCGAGCGGCTGGATTTCATCAACGAGCTCTTCCATGACATCAATGCGTCTGAGAATGTCGCGCTTGAGATTTTCGCCCTCGCGGCTGCGCATGAGAATCAGTTCATCGACCGCTTCGGCAACGGCCGATTCCAGAAAATTCAGACACTCCTCACCGGAGAGATCGGCGGACTGAACGACTGCTGCGTCGGGTATGGCAAGAATATCGGAAATGGTGATTTCGCCGGGCAGATTGTGCGCTTTCTGGAATTCGCGCGCCGCGGCAAGAAGAGCTTCGGCCTTGGAGAAGTCGACCTTCTGGACACCGGAACCCGCGTGGACAACGGTTTCTATGCGGAGAGTGAGCGAGCCGCGCGTGATGCGTCCGGCGATGAATGCGCGCAGTTCGGTTTCGTACCGGGCAAGTTCGCGCCCCATGGAAATTTTCAGATCAAACTGTTTTTTATTGATGGAGGCAAGCTCCACTTTGAATCCGTACTGGAGTTCTTCGCTGTATTTTTCGGCGCTGCCGAATCCCGTCATGCTTCTCATTCTCAATATCCTTTGCTTGCTTATTGAGGTAATATCTCACAAAAACGGGATTTTTCAAGACGGAGTTTAAGATTTCCCGCTCATTTTTCGCTCAGGACTTCGCCGGCGGAACTCCGGAAAGAATCTTCCGCATCCGGACGCTTGCTTTTATGGAATCCTTGCGCCAATTCTCCGGAGGCGTCGAATAATTGAAGATGCGTTTCAGGGGAACGATGCGGAAAAAAAATTTTTGCCAAAATACTTAAAAAGATATGTTTTTTACAGATTTGTGCATTCCCAAAAGACATGTTATGTGCTATAATATAAGCAGAACCAATTAACCGAAGGAGGTTTTATGCAAAATGTCAAGAAACGGCGGTTCTCTTTGATTGAACTGCTGGTAACCATTGCAGTTATTGCAATTCTGGCCGGACTTCTGCTGCCCGCTTTGAACGCGGCAAGGGAAAAAGGACGCGGCATTGCGTGCATGGCGAATCTGAAACAGATCGGAATGTTTCTGGTTTCCTATGCAGACGACAACGACAGCTGGGGTCCGCACGGGATAGACACTAATTTCCAATCCGGCAGCGGCACAATCACCCAAACCTGGCAAGACCGTTTGATGTTTTACTACATGCCGAACATTCCGGTTTCCAACCTGCATCATGTCGAAACGAAAGACGGCAAACGGAAAATCCGTCCAATATTTGCGTGTCCAGGGGTTGGAAATGCTGAATTTCCACAGAGCGATACAAGTTCCGTTTATCGGCATTATGGAATTAATCAGCACATGGCGGAGCACGCGAAAATCAACATTCCCGCTTATTCGGGACAGCGTTTGGCGAAACTGCGGAGTCCTTCCAGACGCTCGTGGGCGGCGGATCGTGGAGTAAACACCCAGACTCAGGTGCTTGATGAAAATGTTTTTTACATTACAGGAGGAGCCTGGAAGTTAACACAAGGGTATAATATTGGCTACCGTCATGTTGACTATGCCAATTTCGTTTTTGCCGACGGTCATACTGCTTCGCGGACATTCCGGAACACACCGGAATCGTTTCAGGATTATTTTTTCTCGTCCAACAATGAAAACTGAGGAGTTTTTCTGAATGAAGATTTTTTTCAACCTGCTCTTGCTTGCCGCTTGCGGCATACTCGCGTCAGGAGAACCCAATGCCATTGTCAACGGCGATTTCAAACTCGGTCCCGCCGGATTCGGCGTCTGGAGACTGGTGCGTCCGGAGGTCAATCCGAAGTTTGAAAATAAACGTCTCTCCGTGGAAGACGGACGGCTCGTCCTGCAGAATCCGCATGGGGAATACTTTCAGCTGCGGAGTGCGGAATTCAATCTTCCCGCGAATACGGACGTCCGTTTCAGCACGGCGTTTGAAGGTCCGGCCGGAGCTCTCACATTCAGCGTGATCCGGGTGAGTCCCGCCGGAAAATGGTTTGTGCACAACCGCGCGGTCCGTTCGGACGGCAAGACTCAGAAAGTGGAAATCCGCTTCAACACGAAATCGGAAAGCGGCGCATATCTGCTGGTTGTTCACTCTCCGGAGAAGAAGACGCCCGCCGGGACTTATCGTTTCTCGCCGTTCCGTCTTCATGCCGGCGGACAGAGCGGAGAAGTCAGCGCGGCGCTTGCGGTCGACAAAACTCTTTTCACACTCGGAGAAGAGAAAAACGCGGGAATTCGGATTGCATTGAACAACGCATCGGAGCGGACACTTTCCGGGACACTGGATTTTTCCATCCGCGACTCGTTGGGAAAAGTTTTTTTCCGGAAGAAGCTTCCGCTGGAACTCGCTCCGGGGAATACGGTTCAAAATCTTCAGATTCCGCTGACGCGCAGCGGATTCTTTTCCGCGCAGGCGCTCTGGAACGGAGAAAAAATACCGGCATTGCGCTGTTTATTCTCGGTCATCGGGAAGTATCGGCGGGAAACATTTGCCGATCCCGCGAACGAGTTTGTCGTAGGCTTCAACGGGGCGTTGTTCTATCAGACTCGCGGCGGTTCGGAAGGATTTACCCTTTACGACGGTCAGACGATGGACACCCGTTTCGAACAGCTTCAGAAAATGGGATGCCGCGTGCTGCGCGACTGGGACAGCGGACGTCTCTGCATTGACTGGAGGCAGATGGAGCCGGAAGAAGGGAAATATGACTTCTCCTATTTCGACTTTGTGATAAACTCGGCGCGGCGTCACGGCATTCTCATCATGCCGGTTGTCGGGCGCATGTACGAGAACTGGCTCAAGGGGCAGCCGGAATTCCGTCCGGACTGGCTGAAACCGAAGTTGATTCAGAAACCGCTTCCGAAAGGGTGCAGTTCAAAATTTGTGGTCAAGGTTCCCCCGAAGGAAATTTGGGAACGCTATGTCGGAGCAATCGCGGAACATGCGGGAAAACGGGTTTCCGTTTATGAGATTATGAACGAACCGAACCTGAATATGAGTCCGGAGCTTTACGTGGAATACTTGGCTTATGCTTCGAAGGTTCTCCGTGAAAAAGCGCCTCACGCAACGATTCTCGGAATCTGCGCGACCGGAGACCTGGGCGGAGATCAGGCGAAGTTCATGACTCCGTGCATCCAGCTCGGAGCACGGAAATATCTGGACGGAATCACATTCCACCCGTATGACGCTCGAATGCTCGGCTCTCCTGTTCCAGCCGACCGGCAGATCGCGGAAGTCAAATCCATTGCCGGCGACACACCGCTCTGGAATTCGGAAATTTACTATCTCTACGACTGGCCAAACGTTTATGACAGCGCCGGACAGAGCAAACCGAAGGCGTTTCATTATGCCCAGCGTTTCCTTGTCGATCTCGGCGAAGGCGTGAAACAGAGCTGGTCGCTTCATTCAACCGCTCTTTGGGCGGACGCCCTGCACGAGGAGTTCATAACGGCGTACCAGACGGCTCCGGTTCCGAACGACATCTTCGTCGCCGGCAATGCTCTTGCACGTTATTTCGAGGGAACCCGCCCCGTTTACAAGAACAAGATGACGAACGGAGCCGTGATTTACGGTTATGCCGGGAAAGACGGCGCACCGATAGCCGCAATCTGGAATTGGAGCGGACAGCGCGGTCTTCTGGCGGATTTGAGCGGCTTCAAAGCAATGGACATTTTCGGCAATCCCGTTGAAACGGGGAAGGCGATGACTCTGACAGAGAATCCCTTCTATCTTCAGATCTCCGGTCTTTCGACGGATGAGTTCGTCAAAAAACTGAAAAACATTGCGATTTCCCTGACTTCACCCTTCCTGATTTCAGACGTCGCGCGAGTCATTGGAAACAATGCGCATGTCAGATTGACCAGTGTCTCGGAACAGCCGGTTGAAGGCGAGGCGGGAATCCGTCTGCCGGGATATTCTTCCGGCCCCGTCGTTCCGTTCCGGATTCCGGCAAAAGGGGAAATCATCCTTGTTATTCCCCTCATTCCAGGAAAAGCTGACGCAAAACCAGAACTGCGCATTTTCTGCGGATCCGCACTTCAGCGTTTCCAGATCCGGAAAGAGGAAAGCCCGGTCGTGCGACAGGGTGAAAAAATCTCGCTGGGAAAAGACGATTTCCGCGCAACCTTTCAGGTAAAGCGCACGGCGGACGAACTCCATCTCCGCGTGGACGTGACCGACGCCACCGACTCCGGCGCATCGCTCAACGGCAGAAATTTCTGGGAAGTCGACGGACTGGAGCTTTTCTTCGACATGCTTCCGCTGAAGCTGAAACATCGCCATTCGGCGCGCTATCTCGATTCAACGTTCCGTGTGTTTGTCAATCCGCGCCTTCCGGAAGCGGAGCAGCTGCACGCGTGGACGGAGAAAAGTCATCTGAAAAACCGGCGCATTTCACATCGTGCCGTTCCGACCAAAGACGGTTATCGGGTCGAGCTTGAAATTCCGCTCGGAGAATTCAAAAACGGGGAATTCATCGGATTCGGAATCAAGATCAACGACCGCACTGAGTCGGGAAAAGTGCGCACTCTCTTCTGGGGCGCAGGGGATTATATGCACAAAGACAGAATGTCATTCGGAATTGTCCGCTGATTTCTGTCTTCGGAAAGATTGAACGGAAAACAAACACGAAAGGTTCTGCATCATGATTTCAGAGGCGGAGTATCGGAAAAAAGTTCTGGCTTGCTGGTATGGAAAGAATATCGGCGGAACGCTCGGCGGTCCTTACGAGGGATTTCCCGTCGTCAACCATCTCACCTTCTACGATCCCGTGCCGACAGGTTCGATGCCCAATGACGATCTGGAGCTTCAGGCGATGTATGCCGCGGCGCTGGACCGGATGGAGAAGCCGTGCGTCAGCCGCGAAGCCCTGGCGGACATCTGGTCGAAACACATGAAGTTCATGTGCGACGAGTACGCCGTTGCCGTCCGCAATCTGGAAATGGGGCTGCGTCCGCCGTGGACCGGACGCTTCGACAACCATTTCACCTGCGGAATGGGCGCGGCGATCCGCAGTGAACTGTGGGCGTGTCTCGCACCCGGGAATCCCGGATTGGCGGCAAAGTTCGCGTATGAAGACGCCTGCATCGACCATGACGGAGCCGGGGTCGACGCCGAAGTTTTCAACGCTGTCGTAGAGAGTCTCGCGTTTGTGGAGCCGGACGTCCGCAAACTGACAGAGGCAGGGCTGGAGTATCTCCCGCCGGATTCGACTCTGGCGGCGGGCATCCGCGAAGCCATTTCGCTTTGGGATGAAACGCACGACTGGCTCCACTGCCGCAACGTTCTGTTTGAAAAATACGCCTCGGAAGCGGTGACGGACGTCCGCATCAATCTTCCCTTCACCGTTCTCGCTCTCCTTTCCGGAAACGGAGATTTCGGGAAAACGATCTGCGACGCGGTCAACTGCGGCGTGGACACTGACTGCACCGGAGCGACCGCCGGAGCAATACTCGGCATTCTGAATCCGGACGGCATCCCCGAGGAGTGGATGAAGCCGGTCGGCAAAGAGCTCGTCGTCCGCACGTCAATGATTCCCGGACTCGACTTCCCGCCGACCCTGGACGCGTTTACCGATCAGATTCTTTCCCTGAAAAAACGGATTCCGCAATCGGTTCCGGACAGTCCGGAGATCCAACCGGATTTCGAAAAGTACCGGATCCCGTATGAAGTCGCATTTCAGAAAAATCTGCGCTGGTTCTTTGTGAATCTTCCGGAGCTGAAGTGGCGGAAGATGAAGACGGATCCGATCAACGGTTCTCTTGAAGTCCCGCCGGAATACCGCGGAAACGGCGGACAGATTGTCCTGCGTTTTACTTTTGAACTCCCGAAGGACGGAGAATACTGGATCATGTTCAACAGTCCGAGTTCCAATCAGGTGTATCTGGATCCGGATGCGGAGCAGCTGCACGACGACCGTGACATGTTGTTCGGCAGACAGCGTCTGTTCATGGATCAGGAGCGCGCCGACGGCATGTTCGCGTGCTGCGGGCGTCCGGTCGTTTTCTCTCCGACCTTGGGCGGAGCTCCGATGAACCAGATCAAACGCTATCTTCAGTTGAAAGCGGGACGCCATACGCTGATCGCCGCCGTGGAACCGCTTTGTTTTGAATCAAAAATCCGCTGGGGGCTGTCGGTCGGTTTGCGCACCGATTTGCTGAACAGCATTATTTACAAATGAACAAAGGAGAAACAGAATGAAGCTTTATACTCTGCTCGCAACCGCACTGCTCAGCGCACTGCCGCTCTGCGCAATGGACTGGAACCCCGTTTCCTCTGGAAAATGGAAGAAGCAAGACGGGGAAATGAGTTATGAAGGCGCGGAGTTTGCCCGTCTTTCCGCAAAAAAACCGATGGAGGAAAATACGTTTTACCGATTCAGCTGGCAGGGACGTTCCTCCGCCCCGGGCGCGGGGAAATGCCTCTTTCAGATCGTCCGGGATAAAAAACTCGCTTTCCAGAAGGACTTGACCGTCGGACCGGAATGGCAGGAAAACTCCGCCTGGTTCTACAGCGGAGTCTCCGGCGATGCCATGGTTCATTTCACCGTTCCCGGCAAGACGGAGAGCAACTGGAATTTGCGCGACTTCAAAATTCAGAAATATACCCCGGACGAGATGGAACGACTCGTCTGGAACGACGGTTTCGAGGGAGGCTCCCTCCCGTTGAATTTTTATCTGAAATCCACGGCGGACGGCAATTCTCTCAAAGTCGCCCAGGACGATTCGTTCATCAGCGGAACGCAAAGCCTCGTGTTTGAGGTCGGCGCTTCGACGCCGCGTCCGGACGGAATCCGGTCGCATTATATTCCGATTCTTCCGGGCAAGACCTATTCGCTGACCTTCTGGGGAAAAAGCGTGCGGGAACTGGCGGTTCAGGCTGGAATTTCAATCTGGCCCTCTTCCGGAAGGCACACGGGAAAACACATCGCGCGGCTGCAGAAATTCGCGTTTGGTCCGGAGTGGAAAAAATACACCATGGAGTTCACTCTGCCGAATGATGTTTCAACATATCCGGATCTGAATGAGCGGTCCGGCCAGCTGATTTTCATGACGAGCGACTCCGGCGCAAGCGGAGCAATCTCTCTGGATGAAATCAGTCTGAAAGTCATCCGCTGATTTTGAAATCGCCGGCTCGCGCAGTGTCTGCATGAGCCGGCGCAATTTTTTTGTCTCCTGCATAACGGGAATATTGCCGCAAGTCTTTCGGAAAAAAACATTTTGCAAATCACGATTCGATTCTTGAAAAACATATGCAGACAGTTTATATTATTACTTCTGAAAATTTTAACCAACGAAAGAGGGCAAAAAATGCTGAAACGTCTTTTCGCCGTGCTGGTTGCCTGCATGGCTGCCGTCACACTGTTCTCCGCCTGTTCCGATGCGAACAGCGGAAAGAAAACTTTCACCGTCGGCTTCGACGCGGATTTTCCGCCGTATGGCTACAAGGAAAACGGCGTCTACAAGGGCTTTGACCTTGATCTCGCCCGCGAAGTTGCAAAACGCAACGGCTGGGAAATCGTCCTCAAGGCGATTAACTGGGATGCGAAAGACATGGAGCTGAACTCCGGCTCAATCGACTGCATCTGGAACGGCTTCACCATGAACGGCCGCGAAGATGCGTATGAGTGGAGTGAACCCTATGTCGACAACAGCCAGGTCGTGCTCGTCCGCAAGGATTCCCCGATCCGCAAGCTTGCCGACCTCGCCGGCAAAACCGTTGCGGTTCAGACCGATACACCGGTTCAGAAGGCTCTCATGAAGGGCGGCGCGAAAGAGGCGCTCGGCAAGACCTTCAAGGAGATGATCGTCACCCCGAACTACAACAATGCTGTTTCCGAGCTTGAACAGGGATCCGTCCAGGCGGTCGCCATGGATATCGGTGTTGCGCAGATGAAGATTCAGCAGAGCAACGGCAAATTCGTCATGCTCTCCGAAACAGTTCTGACGGAAAAGTACGGAATCGGTTTCCGCAAGGGCAACAAGGAACTCCGCGATGCGGTCCAGAAGACCCTCAAGGAGATGGTTGCAGACGGAACGGCCGCAAAGATTTCCGGTCAGTACTTCAAGGGACAGAACGTCCTGATTCTCAAACCGTAAGCGTGAAGCGGCGATGAACTATCCGAACATGTTTGCCGAGCTCCTGAGCGGGCTTCTTGTGTCAGTGGAGATTTTTGTGCTGACACTTGTATTCGCCCTCCCGCTTGGACTTCTTGTCGCGCTCGGCAGGATGTCGAAGTTCGGCATCGTCCGCAATATGTTCCGCGTATACATTTCGGTTATGCGCGGAACACCGCTTATGCTTCAGCTTCTGGTCTGTTTTTTCGGACCGTATTACTTTTTTCACATTTCGCTGCCAAGCGGCTACCGCTTTGTTGCGGTCATCATAGCGTTTTCGCTGAATTACGCCGCGTATTTTGCGGAGATCTACCGCGGCGGCATTGAATCCATGGCGGTCGGGCAGTACGAAGCCGCACGCGTGCTCGGATATTCCGCGCCGCAGACGTTCTTCAAAATCATTCTGCCGCAGGTGATCAAGCGGATCATTCCGCCGGTGACGAACGAGGTGATCACCCTCGTGAAGGACACGTCGCTCGCCTTCTCGCTTTCGGTTCTGGAGATGTTCACTATCGCCAAACAGATTTCCAGCGCGCACACGACGATGGTTCCGTTTGTCGTTGCCGGCGTATTCTATTACATTTTCAATTTCGTTGTTGCCGCCGGAATGGGGCTGCTCGAAAAACGGCTCAACTATTACCGGTGAGGTGAAATTATGGATATTCTCAACATCTCGCATCTTTCCAAGAGTTTCGGGTCGCTGAATGTCCTGCGGGATATTTCATTTTCGGTCCGGAAAGGGGAGGTTGTTTCGATCATCGGTCCTTCCGGTTCGGGTAAATCGACTTTGCTCCGCTGTGCGACCATGCTTGAAACGGCGGATTCCGGAACAATTTCATACGAAAATCTCTGTATTCTCAGCAATGGAATGTATGCAGGAAAATCCGTTTTGAAACAGGCGCGGAACCGCTTCGGTCTCGTCTTCCAGAGTTTTAATCTTTTCCCGCATTATTCGGTTTTGAAAAACATTATTGACGCTCCGGTTTGCGTGCAGAAACGCAACAGGGCGGAGGTGATCGGAGAGGCGAAACTGCTGCTGCACAAAATCGGGCTTGAGGGACGCGAAGACGCGTATCCGTATCAGCTTTCCGGCGGACAGCAGCAGCGCGTCGCGATTGCCCGCGCCCTTGCGATGAATCCGGACATTCTCTTCTTCGACGAGCCGACCTCCGCGCTTGATCCGGAGCTTACCGCGGAGATCCTGAAGGTGATCCGCCAGCTCGCCGAAGAACACATGACCATGGTGATTGTAACCCATGAAATCAACTTTGCCCGCAATGTATCCGACCGCATCGTTTTCATGGCGGATGGTGTTATTGTGGAGCAGGGGCGCGCGGATCAGCTGATCGACAATCCGCAGAATGAACGCACCCGCTCCTTCCTCGCCAACATCGGCAAGGGACGCGACTGAAGTTCTTATTCGTGAAACAGTCGCCTGACGATGTTTCCCCGCGCGTCACAAAAACATTCTGAGTCTCATCCTGTCGCGTTCATCGTCTGATTTTTCGGAGCTGACAACGCGGCACGGCCGTGTTGCCGTGCCGCGGACGCCGCTTCAGCGTTCATCCCGGCAGAGTTCAAAGAACGGGGTGACGCCGTTTTTCAAGGCGGCCGTGTTCAGCTGAATTTTCAGCTTGCCGCTGACGTTTTCCAGCGGGAGCTCCTCAAGACGTTCTCCGTCGAGCCCGAGCGCGTAGAGTTTCCAGTTGCCCGGCTTGACGAGGAGCTCTGCGGTGAAGGTCCCGGAACGGACCAGAACGGGCAGAGCGCCAACCGAAAAAAGCGTTGTCCAATCTTCGGAAAGTTCCATCCCGCTGTTGATCGCCTCCGTGGCGCAGATCAGCACGATTCTGGAGGAATTCTCAAGATTTTTCCCGTCGACCGCGGACGCTGCGACGGTTGCGGGACTCGTGCCGGAGAGAACCGTCAGATTCCCGAGCTTTTTCGCCGGCTTTCCGGTCCAGGTGATGGCTTCCGTGCGGGCGGTGATCACCGTCATCCACTTTTCCGGACCGTTCATTGTGATTTCTCCGGTGTCCGTCTGGAACACGCCCTTTGCCGGATCGGAAACATTGTCCGCCGGGAGAATCCCCTGTTTTTTCAGTTTCGCGACATATCCGGCAAGATCGAACGATCCGTCGTTTACGTCCCGGAGATTGCTGGTCCATTCAAAGCTGTTGACAAAACCGTGATTTGCGGGAGTCAGTTCAAAATCCGGTTTGCGGGGATATGCGGTTTCCTCTGCGGCAGGCTGATCGGGAAACGCGATGGAAAAACCGGTCATCAGCGCAATTTTAGACTGCTCGCTGTTTATCGGGAAATAGGCGTTTGTCCCCTGTTTCAAATAGCTGTTCGGGATATTCAGCACTCCCTGATGTTTTGCCGGTCTGATGTCTCCGCGCCCGAAGAGAACCGCACCGAGAAAACCGTTCGCCGCCATCACCGGATTTTCCGCGATCTCGAAGCAGGAGATTCCGCTGTGCCGCATATTGTACGGGGAGGCGAAATAGGCAATCGCCTGATGCCCCTGAAATGCCGCCAGGGCGGGATAGACGATTCCACCCTCGTGGATCCAGCGATTCCAGAAAGCGTGATTGAATTCCCCGGTCTGAAATGCGCGTCCATATTGCCGCACCGAATTGATGCTGCGGAACTGCTCCGCCAGGCCTTCGACGGAACTGCGCTGATAATTCTGCGATCCTTTCCCGGTGAACCGGGAGGGATGGGCAAAATAACCATGCGCTTCGACCGTATTGGAGCAACGCCACCGCGAACTTCCGTAAACGATCCGTTTCGACTGGCTGTTCTGCACGATCGCCCCTTTCCACCCCAAGTCGCGGAGGACCTTTTCGCCCCAGCGGTACGAACGGTCGAGCTGCTCCGAACAGAATTCGAGGAACAAGGTTTCATCCGGAGAGTTCCGTCCGCCGGACTCAATCCGCTTGGGCACGGGACGCAGCGGCAGGTTGCGGCGTTTCAGAAAAGATTTCCAAGCCTCGCCGATTTTCTCCTGGAGAGGCGCAAAACGGGGATTCTTGTTCCAGTGGTAGAACGAAAACACGAAATCCGCACCGACCTCCATTTCATTGTAAAGTTCCACGCTGAGAAGCATGGGATCGTCCGCCAGACGCATTTTCGTATAGGGATTGACGGTGTTCAAGAGCTTCTCAGCGCCGAAACGGAACCGCTCGCATTCGAACTCGTTCAAGAACATGAAACCTATTTTATGCGGACTCCGGTCCGCAAACACTTCTCCAGCGTGTTTCCGCTCGGAATAGAGGTTGTAGGCGAGAATCGTCAGGTGCAAACGGATTCCCTCCTCCTTAAAACGGTAAAAGCTGTACATCACCCGGTCAAACGCCTTGGGATCCAGTTCCATGTCTTCCTTTGAGAGATAACAGATGATTCCGTCCAGGGTATGCATGCGGACCGCCGCATATCCGCGCCGCCGGAGGGAGCGGACCCAGGCGTCAATCTCCTTTTTCGCCTCCTCTTCAGAACGGATGAACTTGCGTCCGAGAAATATTTGCCACGGCATGGATTCCGCAGCGAACAGGCGAACCGGCTTGTCCGGTTCATCTTCATAAGCGTAAGCCCCGGCTTTGGAACTGTAAACGATTCTTGTGTTGATCCGGTCTGCCGGAACAATCCCGGAAAGGTCAAGAGCGCTCCCTTCAACAACCGTGTTTTTTACCGGAACGCTCCGGCTCCACCAGTTTTCCGTTTCCTCGGGGACAATTGCAGCCGCCGGTTCCCCGCAGGTGAAACTCCAGCCCTTGCTTCCGGCAAGAATGCGGATTCGGACTGTGTTTTCTCCGCGCTGAACAGGAATGTCCGCGAAATTTGTTTTCGGACTCTGCGGTCCTTTGTTTCCAGTCTTCAACGTTGAAAAAACTCTTTTTCCGTTTGTCTCGACTTCCATCCACCAGTCGGCGGAAAGGCCAAGGCGCATCGTTCCAGTGGCTTCGCTGTGGAAAGTTTGTGTCAGAAGCGCTTCCGCACGCGTCGGCTGTTTGCCGAACAGGGGGTGAAAATCGATTGCTCCGTTCCGCAGTTTGACTTTTTTCGTCTGTCCCCTGAATTCCGCATTCCACTCATCGGAAAGGATTTTACAGGATACCTTCGTTCCGCGTCCCGGCTTGATTGCAAAATCCGTGATTGTGATTTTTCCGTTGATTCTGCCGCAGGCGATTGTCAGGAGCGAAGTCTTTCCCGGCGGACATTCTTCCGGGCGGAACTTGTGGATGATCAGATTTTTCCCGGGGAGAAGCTTTTTCACCATGCTCAAGCCAAGGGTTTTGTACGGGGCGTGATGCTTGTAGATGATCGCCGCCTCTCCGGCTTGTTCCGCCTCAATTACCGCTTCGAGAGTGTATTGTTTCCCGGGTTCCAGTGAAAGCGGTTTTGTAATGGAAAAATCCCGGAACTCCCGTTTCCCGGCTCCCGGATTCAGGGTCGCCTGCAGATTCCCGTCCTCAATCCGAATCCGTGATTCAGTCAATTTCGGATTCTTGTAAATTTCCCATCCGCTCCAGTCCGCCGCCATTGCGGAAAACGATGCGAAGAGAAGGAGAAGGTGCGGAAGAGGACGGAAACAGTTCGAAAACACGGATTTCCGCATTTTTCTGATTTTGTCGTCTCTGTTCATGTTTCACTCCTTGAACGGTTGTTTGAGAATCTGCGAATCCGGCATAACTCCGAAAGTTACGTCGGAACGGAAATAGGCGGCTTTGAAATTCATGCTTGAAGCGCTGCCGTCAAGCATTCCGAAATTGGCATAGCCGCCGTTATGTCTGAAATGAACGGCACCGTTGGCGAATCCTTTTCCGTTTGTCGAGGCGATTCCCATGTATTGCACCATAGAATTCCCGAAACTTCCGCCGTAGGTTGTAAAAACGCTGTCGGCGATCAGAAACAGACTGGACGGGGAGTTGCCCGCAAATTCTTTCCGTTTTTTCCCCATCCGCCCTCTTTTGACAAACGCCGTCACCGCTTCAACTATGCTGTCTTTCCCTGTTGCCCAGATATTGAGCCCGAAGGATTGCCAAGGCAGGTAGTTGACATTGGAGTGTGCGTTGTTTGGCGGAAGCGCAGGACACCGGAAAGTGTCTTTGTTTTTTGTTTCAAGATTAATGGAATTTTTCAGCATATCCATCCAGTCGATATCCACATATTCGCCGTATCCGCCTCTCGGAGGCAGATAATCGTCATTGGCGTCCGCATACATGGAAAGAGTCAAATTGACTTGTTTCTGTCTGGCGAGACAGCTGATCGTTCCAGCCTTCTCCCGTGCCGAATTCAGGGCGGGAAGAAGCATTCCGGCAAGAATGGCGATGATCGCAATCGTGATGAGCAGCTCCACAAGGGTGAAAATTTGTTTTTTCCGTTTCATTGACATCTCCTTTATTTGATTTTTTTCAGGTGAAAGATTCTGCTGTCGAAATCGCCGTCAAGACCGACGCGGAGGCCGAGCTCGGCGAGGCCGCGTCCGGATATCGGGCGTGGTTCCGGTTCCGGAACGGAACAGAAATTGTCGCGTTCCGAATCATGACGTCCGTAGCGGGCGATTTCATAAACCGCTTCCGGGTCAAGTCCTTCCAGATGAAGGTTCGGAAGCTGTTCCGCGAACTGGAGTCCGTGCGCGAAGACAAACACGAGCGCTTCCGAACGGTCCGGAAGAACGAACTCAAATGCGGCGTAACGCTTCTGCAGGTGCGATGCAATGCGGTAAAGTTCGCCGAAAGCCACGATGTGACGGATTTTGCGGTTCAGGTCCAGATACCCTTTGCACTCCGCAATCTCCTCCGGAGAACTTTTGTGGAGCGGAATGCCGAGAGAGGGCCAGCCCATCAGCGCGGCGTGGGCCATGAAGCGGAGCGGAATTTCGCGATGATTGAAGAAGTAGGAATAGCTTTTGCTGATCTGGCATCCGCCGCCCGCCATCTTCGGGAAGTGCAGGTAGGTGAAACCTTCCTGAATGTTCAGAATGTCCAGAGTGTCCTGATTGTCGCTCCGGTTGACGCGGGCGAAATAACGGTCCATCTCCAGATCGCCGCGTCCGCTTCCGCTTGCGCAGTTTTCAAAGAAGACGTGCGGAAACTCTGCGGTCAGACGCCGCATCAGTTCATAAAAGTTCAGCATGTACTGTGTCCGCATTTCACGCCGGTTTTCAACCGCCGGGATTTCCAGATAGCGGTTCAGATCCATCTTGAAATAGACAATGTCGTTCTCTTTCAGGAGTTTGCAGAGAACGCCGTGGATGTATTCCAGAACATCACGCCGGGCAAAGTTGAGAAGCGTGTAGTTCTCGCGGTCGATCAGCCATTCCGGATGTTCCCGGTAGACGCGGCTCGCGGAATCGACACGCTCGAACTCAACCCAGATTCCGAACTCCATGCCGTGCGCGCGGACGGATTCGATGATTTTGCGGAAGCCGCCGGGAAATTTTTCCGGATGAATGGTCCAGTCGCCCATGTTCTGCTGCCAGCCGGCGTCGATGATGAAGAGTTCGCAGCCGACGTCCGCCGCGCGCGGGATCAGATCAAGGACGTTCTGTTCGGTCACTTCCGCTCCGCGGATGCAGGAGTATGTGTTGAAAACAACCGGCATGACGCGGTTGCGCATGTTTTCCGGATAGAAGTGTTTTGCGCTGTAGCGATGAATGTGTCTGGTCATTTCGCCGAATCCGCGGCGCGAGAATCCCGCGAGGAAGCGCGGGGCGGTGAAGCGTTCGCCCGGAGGGAGGGTGAGCGCAAAATCAAAGTCGTTCAGTCCTCCGGAAACGCGGTTTTCGGCATAGACGTCGCGTTCGAAAATGAACTTCCAGCTGCCGCTCCAGAGGAGCGTGCCGAAATAGACGTCGCCGGATGTTTCATCGGCGTTTCCCGCATCGAATGCGAAGAACGGAACGGCGGTATGTCCGCTGATTCCGGTCCGGCTTTCAAGGATGTGCTCGCCCTGATCGAGCATTGTGCGGTGAATCTGGTATTCCTGTCCCCATCCGCCCTGAAGCGTGGTCAGGCGCGGCGCTTCTCCGCGCGGCAGATTCCAGGCGGCCGAAAAGAGATTTTCCACGCGGATCTCCGCGTTGCCTTCATTGATGAGTTCGACGTGACGCTGAATCAGATCGAATTCCGGAAACAGTTCATAGTGAAGGTTGACGACGAGTCCGCATCCCGGTTCGCGGAGAGTGACGATCAGGTGATTTTCGTTTTCCAGTCTGTGCGATTCATACATCAGTTCCAGAGCCCGGTCGGGGGAGGATAATTTCAGACAGGGTTCATAATAATGTCTCGGAACGTATGCGGGAAATTCCATGCGGCTGGATTTCGCGCGCCCGCAATAATGACTGATGCGGAACCAGGAGATTTCGGATTCATCGGTCAAGTCGTCGAGACGGTCGATTCGTCCGCCCCAATGCAGATTGACGGGAACACCGTTTTCCCTGATTGCGAACGCATACGACATGTCGGCGGTGGTTGCGAGAAAAATTTTCTTTTTCGCGTCAATTCGGAAAGGCATTGTTTTCTCCTCATATTGATTCCGTTGTTTTGTGCTTTATGCGGCTTTCTCTGTAATTATAACACGGAAAACGTTTTTTGTCTATAGCTGGTCTGGACAAATAAATATTGTTTTTCGGTCACTTGATTTTTCTCCATTCCGCTGTATAATACAGTATTATGTCTGTACCGTTCATTTTGAATTTTGAAAAGAAAGAGCGAATGCTGGAGAATCCGCAGATTCCTCCGGTACGCTCGCTTGCGCACCTTGTTTTCCACCCTTACAGCTCGACAATGTTTGTGGATACCCTGCAATTCTGCTGCTGTTTCGGCGGCGATACGGAGATTTGCCGCCGCGTGGTGAACGGACGGGAATACATCTGCCGCTACCCCCATATTTTCATCAAGCGCCCGAATGAATTCCATGTGGTCAAGGAGGGCAAATTTAATACGGTAATCTATTTCACCTATGACCGGAAATATGCGGATACAATCCGTGCGCTCGGCGTGGAAGATGAATTGAGTCTCTGTCCGATGCCGGAGTCCGCCGCGTTTCATGCGCTGTTCATGCAGCTTCAGGAGTTTGCGCGGCATTCGGAAGAATTCGGCGTGGTCGACCGGATAGACATGCTCTGTTTTCAGATTGTCCGGGAAATTCTTCTCGCCCGGAAACTGGAGCAGACGCCGCTGGCGGAGGCCGATGAAAAAATCCGGAGAATCGCATCGTACCTGCGTTTGAACTGCATGCAGGAAATCGATTTTGACGAACTCGCGCGTCAGCACGGCTTTTCCCGGCGGACGTTTTCGCGTCACTGGGAAAAGTCCGGTTATCCGTCGCCTGCGCAATTCCTTTTCGAGTTGCGGATGATGGAAGCGAAGCGTCTGCTAGCGGAAACGTCAACGCCGATCTGGAAAATTGCGGAACTCCTCCACTATCAGGGGAGTGCGTGGTTCTGTTTCTCTTTCCGGAAGCATACGGGAGAAACTCCGCTCGGGTTCCGGAAACGCTCGCAGCGTCCTTCCGGACTGGAACTCAACTGAGCTTGCGGAAAAGATACAGCAGAAAAAGGCGGAACGCGATCAGCCGGTCGTAAGCTTTTTTGTCCTTCCGTAAAATAGCGCGGAGCGACAGCGGATGCAGAATGCGGAGCATCCCCCAGCGGACTTTGTCGGGCGCCGATGCCCCGCGCCACGGTCCGGACGGAATTTTCGTGCGCGGTGTGCAGCCGATGGAATGGAAATAAGCGTTCATTTTTCCGAAGAACTCTTCCCGGAATTCCGGCTTTGCGCGTTCGTACATGTAGGCAAAAAGACTCAGCGCGGAATGAAGCAGCCATGGGCGGATGTAATCGAAGCCGTGTTCTTCAATGAAACGGTTCGTATCCCCGAATGCGCGGAAAACGGAAAAACAGCGTGCGTCGTCAATGGCGGTCAGCTGTCCTTCACGTTCCTGGCGGTAAAAATAAAGCGGGTGCGGAGTGACGGCAATCCGGTTGGCCGCAAGCAAAGTCTGAAAGAAAAACGGCAGGTCTTCCGCCATTTTCAATTCCTCGTCAAAGCGGATGTTGAAATTTTTCAGCATCCGCATCCGGTAGAGTTTGTTCCAGTTCGTATTGTCCAGAAAGAGCAGTTCCGGGAATTGGGCGAGTGAATGCGGCGCAGTGCACGCCCAGCGGGAATCGCGCGGAATCCGGCATTCCGGGTAGATAAGTTCATAACCGCAGGAAACCAGATCCGCTCCGTTTTCCTGTGCCGTGGCGTAGAGATGTTCGAGATATTCCGGCGCAGCGGAGTCGTCGGAATCCATGATCGCAATCCATTCGCCGGAAGCCTGGTCGAGTCCGGCATTCAAAGCGGCCGGTTTGCCACTATTTGCCTGTTCAATCAGACGGATATTCGGAAACCGCGCCGCATAATCCCGCAGAATCTCTCCGGAACGGTCGGTCGAGCCGTCGTTGACGGCAATGATTTCAAAGTTGCGGAAGATCTGTGCCTCAAGCGAATCCAGAGCCTCCGCCAGATACTTTTCCGTGTTGTAGACCGGAAAGAGAACGGATATGGCGGGAGCTGAATTCATCAGCCGCGTACCAGATCGCCGAAGAGCGTCATGGCGGTTGCGTGTTTGATATGAACCTGCACGAGGTCGCCCGGCTTGATTGCATCATCCGGTTCGAACACGACAAGTTTGCTCAGTTCCGAGCGTCCGCACCAGCGGGCGGTGTTGCGCTTGCTGACGCCTTCCGCGAGAACTTCCAGTGTCCGTCCGACAAATTTATCGTTTGCACGTTCGGAGGTCTTGGCAAGGTCGGCGAGCAGAATCTGATTGCGTTCCTCCTTGACGGACTGCGGAACATCATCGGCCAGCTGCTCGGCGGCTTTTGTGCCTTTGCGCGGGGAGTACTTGAAAATATAGGCGTTGTCGTAGCCGACTTCATTCAGAATGCGGCGTGTCGCTTCGAAATCTTCATCTGTCTCTCCGGGAAAGCCGACGATGATGTCGGTGGAAAATGCGATTTCCCCGCACTTGCGTTTCAGCTCATTGACGATGTGCATGTACTGTTCCGCCGTGTACGGGCGGTTCATCGCCTTCAGAATGCGGTCCGAGCCGGACTGCAGCGGAAGGTGGACGCTGTTGCAGACTTTCGGCGTGTTCGCAATGGCGTCAATCAGGCGCGTGTTGAAGAACGCCGGGTGAGGGGAGGTGAAGCGGATGCGCTTGATTCCCTTGATTTTTGCGAGCGATTCCAGAAGATCGGCGAACGGGGAAACGTCATCGGGAAATTTGATTCCGTCAATGCCGTATGCGGCGACATTTTGACCGAGAAGCATGATTTCCTTCACTCCGGATTCCGCAAGGTTGCGTGCTTCCTCGATGATACCTTCCGGGGAACGGCTGCGTTCGCGTCCGCGGGCGTATGGAACGATGCAGTAGGTGCAGAAGCGGTTGCAGCCGCGCATGATCGAAATAAAATCCGAGAATCCGTGCTTGACCGTGTGCGCGTCAATGCCGTCCACATCGCTGAGATTGTCGTGTCCGGTGGATTCGATTTTATGCTTTTTCGCCAGTTCCGAAACGATTTCCGGAAGCTCATGAATTTTATCGGTCCCGACGGCGAAATTGAGATGCGGAATTGCCTTCAGCAGTTCCGCGCCACGGCTCTGCGCCATGCAGCCCATGATGCCGAAAAGGAGATTCGGGTGTTCGTCTTTCAGGCGTTTCAGAATGCCGAGTTTGCCGATGGCTTTGCGCTCGGCCTGATCGCGTACGCTGCAGGTGTTCAGGATGATGAGATCGGCGGCCTCTTCGGTCTGCACGATGTTGTGTCCGTCGGCGGCGAGCATTGCGGCGGCGGCATCGCTGTCGCGCTCGTTCATCTGGCAGCCGTAGGTTTTGATGTAAACGTTCATGGTTTATTCCTGCGCGTCCTTGAGGATCGCCATATTGTTGCGGTGAATGATTTCATGGTCGGCGTCGCAGCGGAGGATGTCGTGGATTTTCGTACTCTGGCAGCCGATCAGTTTCATGCAGTCTTCGGAGGAGAAGTTGACAAGTCCCTTGCCGATGGTTTCTCCGTTCAGCGAGCAGATTTCGACGACGCTTCCGCGCTTGAATGTTCCCTGAACGAACTTCATTCCGGCGGGCAGCAGACTGCTTCCGTGGGTTTCAAGCGCATGTTCCGCGCCGGAGTCGATAATGATTTTTCCGGAAGTCTTCGCGAAGGTCGCAATCCAGCGTTTGCGCGATTCCACTTTTGCGCGGTGGCGCGGAACGAAAACGGTTCCGATATCTTCGCCGCGGAAGATTTTTTCGATGACATGCGGATCTTTTCCGCTGGCAATCCAGAGGCATTCACCTGCGGAGTTGAGAATATCCGCACACCGGAGCTTGGATTTCATGCCGCCGATCGACATGCTGGCGTCGTCGGTTCCGTTTGCCATATTCCGCTGTTCATCGGTTACTCCCTGAACCAGCGAAATGCGTTCTCCGAGCGAGCCGTCGGGATTCGGGCGCATGAGCCCGTCGACGGTCGTCAGGATGATCGCGAGGTCGGAGCGGGTCATGGAGGCGAGAAGCGCTGCGAGAATATCGTTGTCCCCGAACTTCAGTTCATCGACGGAAATGGGGTCGTTTTCATTGATGATCGGCAGAATGTCCTGGGCGAGAAGGGCTTCGATGCAGTTGAGCGCATTCAGATGGCGTTCGCGCGAACGGAGATCATCCGCGGTAAGCAGAATCTGTGCGGCATGGAAACCGAGGCGTTCGCATTCGGCTTCATAAACGGACATGAGGCGGATCTGGCCGATCGCGGCGAGAGCCTGGACTTCCGAGAGTTTGCGCGGACGCTTTTTGAGTCCGAGCGTGCGCATTCCCGTTCCGACCGCGCCGGATGAAACAAAAAGAACCTGTATTCCGGAGTCGCGGAGCATTTTGATTTGGCGGATCAGGAGAGCAAGAGCTTCCGGATCGGTCAGGAGACGGGTTCCGGCCTTGATGACAATTCGTTTACAGGATGAGACTAATTCTTTTCGGATCTGAATGTTCTTTTCCATATTTTCCCCCGAGGAAAGGCGGTTCCGGAGCGGTTCCGGAACCGCGGCAGAGCTTATTTCGCCGAATTTTTGCGTTTGACCAGCTTCGGCACACCGGTCTCAACCGTCTTGCGCGTAACGATGCAGGATTCCACATCGGAGCGCGACGGGATGTCATACATCAGATCGAGCATGAGGTTTTCGATGATGGAGCGGAGCCCGCGGGCGCCGGTTCCCTTGTCGCTCGCCTTCTGCGCGATAGCGTCGAGCGCATCCTTTTCGAACACAAGCTTGACGCCCTCCATCGCCATCAGTTTTTCGTACTGTTTGGTGATTGCGTTTTTGGGCTCGATCAGAATTTTGACGAGGTCGTCTTTCGTCAGCGGACGGAGGGCCGCGACGACGGGAAGACGTCCGATGAATTCCGGAATGATGCCGTAGCGCACCAGGTCTTCGGGTTCCGTATGCGAAAGCGCGACGGAGCTGTCGAGTTCAATTGCCTGCTGCACGTCGGACTGCTGGCGGTTGAAACCGAGCACCCGTTTGCCGATACGGCGCTGAATGATCTTGTCGAGCCCGACAAACGCGCCGCCGCAGATGAACAGAATGTTGGTGGTGTCGACCTGAATGTATTCCTGATTCGGATGTTTGCGTCCGCCTTTCGGGGGAACGTTTGCAACGGTTCCTTCCAGAATCTTCAGGAGGGCCTGCTGCACGCCTTCGCCGGAAACGTCGCGGGTGATGGAGACATTTTCGCTCTTCTTTGCGATCTTGTCGATTTCATCAACATAGATGATGCCGATCTGAGCGCGCGCGACGTCGAAATCCGCCGCCTGGAGCAGACGCAGAATGATGTTTTCAACGTCTTCGCCGACGTATCCCGCTTCGGTAAGCGTGGTGGCGTCGGCAATGCAGAACGGAACGTCCAGCATTTTGGCGAGCGTGCGGGCAAAGAGCGTTTTGCCGCTGCCGGTCGGCCCGATCAGCAGAACATTGCTTTTTTCAACGTCCACATCGTCCTGCGCGACCGCGGAGGAGTGCGTCTGAAGACGCTTGTAATGATTGTAGACGGAGACGGAGAGGATCTTCTTCGCCTGATCCTGCCCGATAATGAACTTGTCGAGTTCCGCCTTGATTTCCGCCGGCTTGGGGACTTTGAGTCCGGCAGCCGGATCGGTCTGCTTGCCGTCCTTCGCGGATTTTTTCGCTTTGACGGAGGGATCCAGTATTTCTTCGCAGGACTTTATGCAATCGGAGCAGATCGAAGCCCCGGAGGGGCTGGAGATGATCTGCCCGATCGACGGATCGTCGGCGTAACGTCCGCAGAAGGAACAGCGGGGAATGTCGCCGTGTTTGTCAGCCATTGCACACCTCTCAGACCGCGCGGTGCGGAATGATGCTGTCAACGATTCCGTACTTCAGCGCTTCCTCGGCGGACATGAAGTAGTCGCGGTCGGTGTCGCGCGTGACCTTCTGAATGGACTGTCCGGTGGAGGAGGCGATGATCTGGTTGAGTTTTGTGCGCATGGCGAGGATTTCCTTCGCCTGGATGTCGATGTCGGCGGCGGTGCCTTCGGAGCCGCCGCGCGGCTGGTGAATCATGACCCGTGCGTTTGGCAGGGCGAAGCGTTTGCCTTTGGTTCCCGCGCAGAGGAGAACCGCGGCCATGCTCGCCGCCTGACCGACGCAGTAGGTTTTGACATCGCACGAAATGACTTTCATGCAATCGAGGATTGCGAGTCCGGAGGTGATGACGCCGCCCGGACTGTTGATGTAAAGGTCAATATCTTTTTTCGGATCTTCGGACTGAAGATAGAGCAGCTCCGCAACGATGAGATTCGCCACGGCGTCGTCAATCGGGGTTCCGAGAAGAATGATCCGGTCTTTCAGCAGACGGGAGTAAATATCGTATCCGCGTTCGCCCTGGCCGGTCTGTTCGACGACCATCGGAACAAGCATTGAGTTCTTAATCATGCAATCCTCTCTTTCTGTTTGCAGTTGCAACGGGCTCAGACTTCTTTGAGTTCGGCAGTCTTGACGATGCTGTCAAGAACTTTGCCGGTGAGCAGGTCCGCGTGGATTTCGCCGATCGCGCCGTTGCCGCGAATGGCTTTGAGCAGATCTTTTTCCTTGTAGCCGAAGTAGGCGCTCATCTGCTTGATCTGGGCGTCGAATTCATCCTTGGAGACTTCGATTTTCTCGGCTTCCGCAATCTTGCGGATGACGAAGAACTGCTTCAGGCTCTTTTCAGCGGCCTTCTTCGCGTCTTCGAGGTGTTTGTCCTTTTCGGCTTTGAACTTCTCAACATCCTCTTCGCTGCGGACGAGCTGGTTCGCGATCTTGGAGAATTCACGTTCGGTTTCGCCGTCGAGAATGCTCTTCGGAAGAGAGATTTCGCCGACGTTCGCCATCAGAATGTCGAGGACTTTCTCGCGTGCGGCGTTCTTGCGGTCCGCTTCGATCTTCGCATCGACGGATTTGGAGATTTCCTCTTTAAGCTTGTCGAAAGATTCCATATGGAGCTTTTCGGCGAGAACGGCGTCATCGGTGATCGGCTGTTTGCGCTCAATCTCGTTGATCTTGACGGTGTACTTGACGGTTTTTCCGGCAAGTCCGGATTCGCGCCAGTCGGCGGGGAAAACAGCGGTGAATTCTTTGGTTTCGCCGGCTTTTGCTCCGGTCAGAGCGGCGTTTGCGCCCGGGACGTATTCGGGCTCGTGCAGCCAGATCCAGGCTTCGTCGGCCTTCGCCATGCGCTTGAGAGACGGGGAGGCGTCTTCCGCCGGGGTGAAGTCGGTCTCATAGGAAACCTTGAGCATGTCTTCCGGCTTGGACTCGGTGTCGACTTTGACGTCGTCCGCATAGACGTCCTTGAGGTTGGCGATGCGCTCGTCGATGAGTTTCGCCTTGTCTTCGCTCTTGGGAACTTCGATCGTGAGCTTCTTGTAATCGGGGAGGTTGAGGACCGGAGCGACTTCGATCGTCACTTTGAATTCATAATCCTGTTTGGCTTCGGGAGCCTTCTTGCCGTCGTCGAGAGCGGTGACGGCGACGAGGTCGCGTTCGCCCTGAATTTTTTCAATTGCGGCGTTCTGGATCTGCTTTGCGGTGTCTTCGACGATATTCTGCGCGAAGCGGGCCTTGACGAGAGCCGCGGGCACCTTGCCTTTGCGGAACCCCTGAATCTGAACCTCGCGGGAAACTTCCTTCACGATTTCGTTGAACATTTTTTCGACTTCGGCAGCCGGAACCTTAACGGAAACTTCCTGCGTGCAGGGAGCGGTTTCCTTGTACTCGACCTGTACGGCGTTCTTCAGAGACTCAGCAGACATTTGATCCACCTTTCATATTTTTATTTGTGTGAAACGTCTTGTGTTCGTTTAAAAACTTCTGAACTTATGAATATAATCCTCATCTTACGATTTTTCCAGTCCTTTTTCTGAAAAAATGAAGAAAATATCCGATTTTTTTTTGAAAATTCTTTATTTCCGCTATTGACAAGAGCGGAAATGCGCGTTATGTTCCCCGATGTGTCAGCAAATCAAATTTCTGCAAGCCACGAGGAGTTGCCATGTCTGAAACACCAAAACTGATCGTTCTTTCGGAACAGTTCCGGGGAAAAGTCTTCGAACTGACCAAAGATATCCATACCGCCGGCCGCGCCGACGCGCGTGACATCTGCATCAAGGATCCTTCCATCAGTTCCTATCATGCCGATTTCATCCGCAAGGGTTCCACTTACATACTGAGAGACCACAATTCCACGAACGGCTCCAAAGTCAGCTCCGTCCCCGTTACGGGCGACGTCGTGCTCAAAAGCGGCGATATGATCCAGCTCGGAAATGTGGAAATGCTCTACGACTGCCAGGAGAAGGGCAGCACGCGCGAACTGAAAACAATGACCAACATCAAGCTCGACAACACTTCAACGGTCGGGACTTCCACTCTGAAACGGCTGGAGGCCGTGTCTCAGGGAAAGATGCAGAAGAAAAACATCAGCAACATCGTCATCATCGCCATGCTCGCGGTTCTGACACTGGTGATTATCGCAGGCATTATCCTTGTTGTGGTTCTCCTGAAGAAGTAAACCGGACTGTTTCACTGATTGAAAACCGCGCGCCGGGATTGTCCCGGCGTTGCGTTATTTATGGAATTTCAGCTCTTAACCCCAAGGAAAAAGAAAACGCAATGAGCAACGATCCCGGAAACAACACTCCGCCGCCCGCAAACAGACCCGGTCAGCCCTCCCGCCGCCCCCCGGTCTCCGTATTCGTATGGCTGCTCCTCATCATCCTGATGGTGACCCTCTTCGTATATAAATACAACCCGTCAACAGGTGACCGCGTCGACTGGAACCAGACTCAGTTTGAGCAGAACCTCGGAGCGGGGAACATCGTCACCGCGGTCATCACGCCCGAATCGGAAGAGGTGCTGCAGATTCGCGGCGAATACAAGCCCGCGCCCGCCGCCCCGAACACCACCGATCTCACGGTTTCCGCGACGAGCGGTTCCAAGCGTCATTACTCCGCCCGCGTCATTAAGACCCCAGCCATCATGGACGGCTTGAACAAGGTCAAAAAGGTTGAAATTCTCCAGCGCGACAGCTGGTGGACCAGTCTGCTGGTCAATCTTGTCGTCGGCTTCCTCATCATCGGATTCATCTACTTCCTCTTCTCCCGCCAGATGAAGATGTCGGGACGCGGAGCCATGCAGTTCGGCAAGAGCCGCGCCCGCATGATTACCGCCGACGAGAACAAAAAGAAGTTCGACGACGTCGCCGGCTGCGATGAAGCCAAGGCTGAAATGAAAGAGATTGTGGATTATCTCAAAGATCCGCTTAAATACAAAATGCTCGGCGGCAAAATTCCGAAGGGAGCGCTTCTTCTCGGACCTCCGGGAACCGGCAAGACCCTGATGGCGAAAGCCGTCGCCGGCGAAGCGAATGTTCCCTTCTTCGCAATCAGCGGCTCCGACTTCGTGGAAATGTTCGTCGGCGTCGGCGCAAGCCGCGTCCGCGACATGTTCGAACAGGCGCGCAAACATGCACCCTGTCTGATCTTCATCGATGAAATCGACGCGGTCGGACGTTCCCGTTTCACCGGAATCGGCGGCGGACACGACGAGCGCGAACAGACTCTCAACGCCATGCTCGTTGAGATGGACGGGCTCGAAACACAGGAAGGCGTGATTGTCCTTGCGGCGACCAACCGCGCGGACGTTCTCGATCCTGCGCTGCTGCGTCCCGGACGCTTTGACCGCCAGATTGTCATGGATCTGCCCGACATCCGAGGCCGTCGCATGATTCTGAACGTTCATGCGAAAAACATCAAGCTGGAACCCACGGTTGATCTTGATGTGATTGCGAAAACGACCTCCGGTTTCAGCGGGGCCGATCTGGCGAATCTCATCAACGAAGCCGCGCTTCTTGCCGCGCGCAACGACCGCAAGGCCGCAACGCAGGCGGACCTCGAAGAGGCCCGCGACAAGGTTTGCTGGGGAACCGAGCGCCGCAGCCGTAAAATTTCCGAACGCGAACGCAGACTTACCGCATGGCATGAAGCCGGACACGCGATCGTCAACCTTCACTGCGAACATGCAATGACTCTGCACAAAGTCACCATCATTCCGCGCGGACCCGCTCTCGGCGTCACCATGATGATGCCGGACGAGGACCGTTATTCGCAGAGCCGTCTGGAAATGCTCGATTCCATGGCGCTTGCCATGGGCGGACGCGTCGCCGAAGAACTCGTCATCGGCGACGTCACCAGCGGAGCCGCGGCGGATATCGAACATGCGACCAAAATTGCGCGCGCCATGGTCTGCTCGTTCGGCATGAGCGACAAACTCGGCACGGTTCAGTACGGCGAGCGCGCCGATCACATTTACCTCGGACGCGACATCACCCGCAGCGAATCCTTCAGCGAAGAGACCGCCCGGGAAATTGATCTGGAGATCAAACGTCTCGTCATGGATGCCAAGCACACCGCTGCGAAGATTCTGACCGATCACCGCGATGAGCTCGACAAACTTGCGAATGCTCTGTTGGAGAAAGAGACGATGGACGCCGCGGAAATCCGCGCGATGCTCGGCCTCCCTCCGGCGCACCGGGATGAACCGGCTGTTCAGGAAGTCAAGCAGGAAGAGCCCGCGGCGGAAGCTCCGAAAGCGGAATGAATATGCCGCTCTCCGAATCTGAACTGACTTCGATTATCACCGATTACAACGGCTGCACCCGGATTACCTGCCGGGTGCAGCCGCGTTCTTCCCGTTCCAAAATCATGGGACTCTTCGACGGCGCGCTGAAAGTCGCTTTGACCGCACCGCCCGTCGACGGCAAGGCGAACGCCGCGCTCTGCGAATTTTTTGCTTCGCTCTTCCGCTGTCCGAAATCCTCGGTTTCGGTCGTTTCCGGAATGACCGCAAAGAACAAAATTGTAGAAGTCGCCGGAACCGGCGCATCGGCAGCCCGTTCCGCCGTGTGCGCGAACTGCAAATAACCTTTTTTCTCTTTTTTGCCTGAATAAAGCAAAATTGTCAACAATTCATTTTTGGACTGATTCTTCCGGTTTTTGATCTTTCAGTTTGATGCGTTCAAAAAGTTACAATTTTGTATAACAAAAATGTAAGATTCAAAATTCAAGTTTTTTCGGGATGGATATTGAATTTTTTCTGACGATACTGTAGATTACTGTATAGTTGCAAACTTTCAAAGAGAGGTTAACATGAACAGCTATGCACAGAGAGTGCTTGAGAATATCAAGCAGACCGCGCCGTGGGAAAAGGAATTCATTCAGAGCGTGACCGAAGTTTTCGAATCGCTCGGCAAGCTCCTCGACAGAGACTCCCGTTATGAAAAGAACAGAATTCTCGAACGCATCGTCGTTCCGGAACGCACCGTTCTCTTCCAGGTTCCCTGGGTTGACGACAAGGGCGAAATCCAGGTCAATCAGGGCTACCGCGTTCAGTTCAACAGCGCAATCGGCCCCTACAAGGGCGGCCTCCGCTTCCATCCGTCCGTGAACCTCAGCATCCTGAAGTTCCTCGGATTCGAACAGATCTTCAAGAACTCCCTCACCACCCTTCCGATGGGCGGCGGCAAAGGCGGCTCCAACTTCGACCCGAAGGGCAAATCCGACCGCGAAGTCATGGCGTTCTGCCAGTCCTTCATGCGTGAACTCTATCGCCACATCGGCCCCAGCACCGACGTTCCCGCCGGCGACATCGGAGTCGGCGGACGCGAAATCGGCTACCTCTTCGGTCAGTACAAGCGCATCGTCAACAGCTATGACAGCGTTCTCACCGGCAAGGGGCTGAACTGGGGCGGAAGCCTTGTCCGTCCGGAAGCCACCGGTTACGGCAACGCCTACTTCGCAACCGAAATGCTCAAGACCCGCAACACCTCCTTCGAAGGCAAGCGCGTCCTCATCTCCGGTTCCGGAAACGTCGCTCAGTACTGCGCGCAGAAGGTCACCCAGCTCGGGGGAAAAGTCATGTCCCTCTCCGACTCCAACGGCACGATTGTCGATGAAGAAGGGCTCGACGCCGAGAAGCTCGCTTACATCATGGAACTCAAGAATGTCCGTCGCGGACGTATCAAAGAGGTTGCCAACGAATTCAAGAGCGTCAAATATGCCGAAGGACAGCGTCCGTGGCAGCTCGTCGCCTGCGACGTCGCAATGCCCTGCGCAACCCAGAACGAACTCGACGTCGAAGACGCCAAAGCTCTGGTCAAGAACGGCTGCATGTGCGTTGCGGAAGGCGCGAACATGCCGACCACGCTCGAAGCGACCCAGATCATCCAGGGCGCCGGACTTCTCTTCTCCCCCGGCAAGGCTTCCAATGCCGGCGGCGTAGCCACCAGCGGACTCGAAATGAGCCAGAACGCAATGCGTCTCAGCTGGACCCGCGAAGAAGTCGACCAGAAGCTCCACGGCATCATGGTCAGCATCCACAATGCTGCACGCGCCGCAGCTGAAGAATTCGGTGAGCCGGACAACTACGTTCTCGGTGCGAACATCGCAGGCTTCCGCAAGGTTGCAAATGCGATGATCGATCAGGGCATCTGATCCGCTTGCTGAAAACTGCATCCTTTTCGGGAATATTCCGTTTTTATCGGGATATTCCCGTTTTTTTTAATCATTTTTTCGGAAAAAGTATTTGCACGTTTCAATTTAGGGTATATATTCCGGTATCGAAACTTTTCAGTTGGGAAACGGGAAATTATGACACGTAAAATCTGTCTCATCATTTTGTTCGCCGGTCTGCTGACCGGATTCTTTACGCACACGACTCCGGAGGCACAGGCGATCGACCCTGTGACAATCGCCATTTTGACCCCGATTGCAATCAAAGCCGCCCAGATTGCCGCGCCGTATGTCTACCGCGGTCTTGCCAATATGGGAAAAGCCTCTCTGAAAATATTTCCGGATATGGTGAACATATTCAAACTGCCGATCGGCATCGGGCTCGTTCTGTTCGGCTGGCCGTTCCCCGGCGGGCTGAAAAAGGGTGTCGTCTATACCGCGCAGGGCTTTTGCGCCCCGTTTCTGCTGGTGTGGCATACCCTCATGATTCCGGTTGCCGCGTTCGGCGTGAATGTGAACCGTTAGCTGCTTTGCAGGTGCATTGTGCTTCCGTCCCGGGACGATACGCTCGACTGGCTCCGCCGCGACTGGTACGGCGTGGAACGCGCCCGTTCCGAAATCGCCGCGCGTCAGGCCGCGCCCGTTCCTATTTCCGACGCGCTTGACAGCGCGGTGCGCACGATTCTGCCGCGTTCCGTCATTCAGCTCGGCAAAATCCGTTCGGTCTGGATCGATATTGTCGGCAGGGTGAACGCCCGCAACACATCGCCGTGTTTTCTGCGCGACGGCATTCTTTACGTGGAAATCTCCCATCCCGCCTACCGCATGGCGCTGGATACTCCGCGCGTCAAAAAGCTCATGCTTGAAAAACTCGCCGGACATTTCGGCGATGAACTCTGCACTCAGATAAAATTCGTCCCCGCCGGACGCCGCGGATAATCACTTTTTTTGCAATTGCTCTCTTGATTTTTTTCGAAGTCGTTCCATATTACAGAAAAAATGAAACAAAGGTCTGCACTATGGAAAACACGCCGAAATCTCTCCGTCTGCAAATTGCCCTCTTCGGACGTACGAATGTGGGTAAATCAAGCTTCCTCAATCTCATTTCCGGACAGGATGTCGCGATTACGTCGCCGGTTCCCGGAACGACAACTGACGTGGTCGAAAAAGCGATGGAGCTCCTGCCGCTCGGTCCGGTCGTTTTTCTCGATACAGCGGGGATTGACGATGTGACGGAGCTCGGAGCGGAGCGCGTCAAACGCAGCATGCGCGTGTTCAACCGGGCGGATATCGCGGTGATCCTTTGCGAAGCCGGATGCTGGGGGGCTCCGGAAGAAACGATTCTCGCGGAAGCGGAAGAACATAAGATTCCTGTGGTTGCAGTCGTAAACAAATGCGATTTGCAGGAGCCGGACACCGCATTTCTTGCCCGTCTGAAGGAGGCCGGAGTGAAATCGGCGGTCGCCGTCAGCAGCGTTCACCGGGAAAAACGCGAAAACTATATCGCGGATTTCAAGAAAGCTTTGATTGAAAATGTGCCTGAAGACTTTATCGTCACTCCTCCGCTGATCGGCGATCTCGTGAAGCCGGGCGGACTGGTCGTACTGATTGTCCCGATTGATCTGCAGGCTCCGAAAGGGCGTTTGATTCTGCCGCAGGTGCAGACCATCCGCGATGCGCTCGACCACGACGCCGCGATTCTCACGGTCAAAGAGGACGGCTACGCAAAGGTTCTGGAGAATCTGAAGAATCCGCCGGATCTGGTCGTCTGCGATTCGCAGGTTGTCAAAAGAATGGTCGCGGAAACTCCGGCGGGTATTCCGTGCACGACTTTTTCCATTCTTCTTTCGCGTCTGAAAGGCGATATGCTCCTGATGGCGCGCGGAACCGCTGCGATTGATGCGCTGCGGCCGGGCGACAAGGTTCTGATTGCGGAAGCATGTTCTCACCACGCAACGAAGGACGATATCGGGCGGGTGAAGATTCCGCGCTGGCTCGGTCAGTTCGCGGGGGAGGGGCTGGATATTCAGGTCTACGCGGGGCGCGATTATCCTGAAAATCTTTCCGATTTCAAGCTGGTCATTCACTGCGGGGGGTGCATGCTGAACCGTCGCGAGGTGCTGTCGCGCATTCAGACCGCCGCGAAAGCAGGTGTTCCGGTAACGAATTACGGCATGTGCATTTCGTATGTGCAGGGCGTTCTGGAGCGAGTTCTTACGCCGTTCCCCGCCGCGCTGGAAGCGTTCCGTGAAGCAAAAAAACGCAACGCCTGAGCGTTTCATCCGGAAAAGTTCGCCGGAACTCATCTTTCAGCGAACTTTTCTTGAATTACATTTGCTAAATTCTCCAAGCCGGTGTATATTCCATGCTGAAAATTGAAGGAGTCAATCATGCTTTCTATTATCAAAGACCGTCCGTTGGTGTTCTTCGACTTGGAGACGACCGGAACCAATATGCTTACCGACCGGATTGTTGAAATATCCGTTGTCAAACTTTTCCCAGACGGCACGCGTGAAGTCAAAACGCGCCGCATCAACCCGGAAATGCACATCCCGGAAGAGTCGTCCGCAATCCATGGAATCTATGATGAAGATGTCAAGGATGAACCTGTTTTCCGCCAGATTGCGCAGAGCCTCTACATCTATCTTGAAGACTGCGACCTCGGCGGCTACAATGTTGTCAAATTCGATGTCCCTGTGCTTGTGAAGGAATTCCAGCGCGCCGGGCTTGAGTTCGATGTGAAGAACCGCCGCATTGTCGACGCCTATTATCTCTACTGCAAGATGGAGCCGCGCACTCTTTCCGCCGCCTACAAGAAGTTCTGCGGAAAGAGTCTGGAGGATGCGCATTCCGCGGAAGCCGATACGCTTGCTTCGCTCGAAGTCTTTGAGGCGGAACTTGAAAAGTATTCGCTGTGGACCTCCGAAGAACTGCCCGAAGATGTGGAATTCACACCGGATCTTGATACGATTCATCAGCTCTGCATGCCGAAGATTCCGGACGCCATAGACCCCGACGGGCGCTTCAAGTGGCGTGCCGGCGAAGCGGTGGTTGGATTCGGACGTCATGCGGGAGAACCCCTGAAGAAAATCGCAATCGAAAATCCCGAATTTCTCCGCTGGATCCTCAAAGCGGATTTTTCGACCGACGTCAAGAAAATTGCTTCCGATGCGTTAAAAGGATATTTTCCGGAAAAGCAGTGAGCCAATGCCCGATAATTTCAAGAATCTTCTGAAACTTCTGGACGACGACAACGAACAGTCCGCCAGTATCGCAATGGCGGAGCTGCTTCAGCAGGACGATCCGCGTCTGGAACGCATTCTGCGCTCTCTGCAGGAGACTTCCGATGCGAAGCTGCGCCGCCGGATTCATCAGCTGCAGTCCGCAATCATCAAGCGCCGGAACCGCCGTCAGCTCGGCGAAGCACTGGAGCGGAACGAACTTTCGCTGCTGGAAGGAATTCTGCGCCTGCATCTGCTCTGGTTCGACAACGACACGCGCGGGGAGATTTCCGATCAGTGGAATGAATTCCTTGCGAAAATGGGCAAGAATTGCACCACCCCGCGCCGTCTTCTGATTCAGCTTCAGAAAAAATTCTCCTGCTCGCCCTCGTTCATGGAGGATATGAATGCCGACCAGATCTGCATCGGAACGATTCTTGAGGACGGTTATGCAACAGATTTCATGTGCTGCATCATCGCCAAACTGGCGGGCGAGCACTTCAATATGCCGTTCGACGTGGTTCGTTTTCAGGGCGAATTCGTCCTGCTTCGGGCGGGGACGCTCTATTCTCCTTCGCACCAGTGGGGCGAAATGCCGAATCCGGAACCCGGAATTCATATCTGGAGCACGGAAGAGCTGCTGTCGCTGGTTGCCGCCATGCTCTTTTCCTGTGCGGTTTCTTCGGACAGTTTCCGTTATATTTACACGATTGGCAGCTGCATGCTTCATAACAGAAACGATCTGAAATTCCTGCCGTATCCGTACGGCGGCGCAACAAACGGAGGCAACGCATGAAACACCTGTTGACCGATCTTCCCGCAGACGGAATCCTCGTCTCACCGTCCATTCTTTCCGCTGATTTTGCCAATCTCGCGGCCGGCGTCCGCATGGTGGAAGAAGCTGGATGCGACATGATTCACCTCGATGTCATGGACGGACATTTTGTCCCGAACATCACCTTCGGCCCGCCGCTCGTGAAGTCGCTCCGTGCGCATTCGGATTCTCTGTTTGACACCCATCTCATGATTTCGCATCCGCTCCAGTATGTCAAACCGTTCTCGGATGCGGGGGCAGATCTGCTGACCTTCCATGTCGAGGCGGAGGATGATCCCGCCGCCGTGATCCGGGCGATTCGCGAACAGGGCGTTTCGGTCGGCATTTCTGTCAAGCCGAAGACCCCCGCGTCCGCGATTGTCCCCTATCTGAAAGATGTGGATATGGTACTTGTGATGACCGTTGAACCGGGGTTCGGCGGGCAGTCCTTCATGGCAGATATGATTCCGAAAGTTGCGGAATTGCATGAGCTTCTCCGGACGCACAATCCAGCCTGCCGGATTCAGGTCGATGGAGGAATCGACGCAAAGACCGCTCCGGGAATCATCGCTGCAGGAGCCTCGATCCTTGTTGCCGGAACCGCCGTTTTCCGCGCGAAGGAGGGACCGGCGGAGGCAATCCGGACGCTTCATTCCTACGCTTCGTTTCTGCCTGCACGATGAAAACGATCCGGACTCTGAAAGACTATTTTACCGGGCTGTATGGGCACGCAATCCAGCGCATTCCGCTTGACCTCGGACTCTCCTGTCCGCACCGCGACCCGAAGGGGCATGGCGGCTGCGCATTCTGTTCGGCGGACGGCAGCCGCGCGCAGCATCTTCATGACGGCATGACGCTGGAAGAGCAGGTGCGGCGCGGTGTGGAATATGTCCGGGTTCGCTATCATGCGGATCCGCCATATGCCGCTTATTTCCAGGCGTTTACATCAACAAATGCTCCGGCGGAAAAGCTGTGGGAAATCTACAGCCGCGCTCTTTCGCTGGCGCCGTTCAACACGGTCATCATCGCCACGCGTCCCGACTGCCTGCCTCCGGAAACGGTTGAAGTGATTGCGGAACTGACGGAACAGTATGACGTCTGGGTTGAACTCGGCGTGCAGTCCACCAATGATGAAACGCTGGACCGTATCAACCGCGGACACCATTTCGATGCGGTCGCCGATGCCGTGACGCGCCTTCATGCGCACGGAATCAAAGTTTCCGCCCATGTGATTCTCGGACTTCCGGGGGAAACGGAGACGGATTTTCTGCAGACTGCGCACAAACTCGCGGAACTGCCGTTTTCCGGAGTCAAAGTTCATAACCTGCTGGTGCTGAGAGGAACAAGGCTTGAAAAGATGTTCCATGAAGGCAAAGTCGTTCCGCTGAATGAATACGAGTATGCGGCGGCTCTTGCCCGCTTTTTACGGGAGCTTCCGGAAGGCTGGATTGTGATGCGACTCTGTGCGGATGCTCCGAAAGAGGAGATCGTTGCACCGCACTGGTGGATGTCAAAATCGGCATTTACGGATATGTTCCTGAAAATGTTTGAGTCAGGGGAAATCTCTCCGGACTGCATGAAAGCGGTTCGGACGGAAGATGGTTCCTACACCTTTTACCATCCCGGGTACCGCCAGCACTTTCACAGCACGGCGGGCGCATGGGAGGAATCCGCCCGCAAATACCTGATTCCCTGCGGAGTTGCCGACCGTCTGAAAAACGGAAAGAGCGCATCAATCCTGGACGTCGGTTTCGGAATGGGCTTCAATGTCTGTTCCGCCGTTGAACTGGCGGAGAGCACCGGGGGAAAGGGAAAACTTTACATTACAACGCTCGAAGCCGATCCCGCCGCCCTCGATGCGGCGCAGCGTCTGCCGGAACGGAAAGGGCTGGAAATCGTGCGCGCTCTGGCGGAAAAAGGCGTTTATGAATCATCTGCCGCGCGTGTGGAGCTCATGCTCGGGGACGCCCGGGAATCGGTGCGTTATCTTGCCGCACATTATGATTTTATCTTTCTCGACGGCTTCACGCCCGATACGAATCCGGAGCTCTGGACCATAGACTTTCTGACCAAGCTCAAAGACCGTTTGAAGCCCGATGGGCTGTTAGCCTCCTACTGCGGCGCTTTTCCCTTCAAGGGAGCTTTGCTGAAGCAGGGATTCCACCTCTATGAATCGAAGCCGTTCGGACGCCGCAAGGGAGGAACAATTGCGGCTTTGGATGCGAATCCGGTTCTTCTGCCGCTTGCGGAAAAGGAAATCCTGATTGCCACAAAATCCACTGCCGGCACACCGTACCGTGATCCGCTGCTGCGCTGGTCCCGCGAAGAGATCCTGCGCGACCGCGTCGAACACGTCGCCGCCCTCCGTGCCGGGGGAATGCCGAAGTGGTATAAGAACTGAGCCGCTTACAGCGTCGGGCGGAACACCGCCGAGCCGCGCGAGAAATCCAGACTGTCCAGATAAAGATAGATGAAATCGCCCGTTTTCGGCGGACGTTTCGTGCGGGAGCGCAGATAGCGTGCGGGAACGAATCCGCGCAATCCGTATTCCGGAATATCGCAGATCATGCCTTGCGACGACATTTTAATGACAACACCTTCGTAAAGCTTCATCGTTTCCAGCGCATTCCGTGACTTCAGATAGTGAAGCTTCAAGCGGTCGTTTGCGGCAAAGTAGGCTTCATCGTTCCGTTCCTCGCGCTTGGAACATTCCAGAGCGATTGCGGTGAACGTCTTTTTAGAACGCAGACGCGTATTTTCCGCCGCCGCATGGAGCTGCTGATGCAATGCCAGGTCGGAATAGCGGCGGATCGGGCTGGTGAAATGCGAATAGCGTGTTTTACCGAGCCCGTAGTGCAGTCCAGGCTCTGGCGAGTAGGAGGCGCGGGCCATGGCACGCAGGAAATTCGCGGTAATGACATATTTCCGGTGGTCGTCGGGAAGGTGATCCAGAAACTCGTTGCAGACTTTGCGGTTTGTCAAATCTCCCGGCATCCGCTTCAGAAGCGCGGCGACGAAGAGGGTGAATTCATCCAGTTTCTCCGGTTCCGGCTCCGGGTGAATACGGTAGATCCCGGCATAGTTTGCAATGGAAATCTCTTCTGCAACGGCGCTGTTGGCGGCGAGCATGCATTCCTCGACAAGTTCATCGGATTCCCGCTGTTCGCGGCGTTCGATGCCCTGAATCTCATGTGTCGCTTCATCGCAGAGCACGCGGATTTCCGGAGTGTCGAAGGAGAGAAACTCTTCCCGGCGTTTGCGGCGCGCACGCATTTTGCGAGTCGCTTTGGTCAGCAGAGCAACGGCGTTTTTGAGTTCATCCGTCCATGTTTCCGGTGCTGTGCCGTCAATGAACTCCTGAACTTCATCGTAGTTCAGCCGGTGGTTGACTCGTATCAGCGAAAAAGTGCGGCGGGTTGAGGTGATTGCGCCGTCGCGCTTCCGGACGGTCAGAATGACGGTATGCGCCAGCGAATCGGCATCCTGACGCAGACTGATTTTCTGTGTCAGCGGACGCGGCAGCATCGGGCGGAACATGCCTGGAATATAGGAGGAAAAAGCACGGCGGCGAGCCTCGCGGTCGAGTTTGGTTCCGGGGCGGACATAGGCGGCGACATCCGCGATATGAACGCCGATTTTCCACTCTTTTTCTCCGTCTTCAATGGAAAGCGCGTCGTCGAAATCTTTTGCGTCTTTCGGGTCGATCGTAACGGTGAACAGACTGGAGAGATCTTCGCGCTGAACGTTTGCCGACGGCTGGAGTTTTGCCGCAAACGCTTCGAGTTCTGGCGTATAGGGGCCGGGCATATCGAATTCGCGGGCAACGGCAAGAAGATCGCCGTAGACCGTCCCCGCCTTTTCGAGCGGTTCTTCGACTGCGCCGCGCAGGGATTCCGTATATTTCGAGCCGCTGTCCAGCAGACGGAGTTTTACCCAGTCGCCTTTTTTCGCTCCTTTGAGCGAGCCGCTGATTTTGATTGTCGCCGAGATGTTGCGGTTCAGCGGACGGGCGGAGTGACCGTCGATTAGCTCGCAAACCATGAACTCGCGTCCCCGGTTGAGAATGCGGGAGACGCGCCCGACGGGGCCGCGCTCATCGCGCTCGGAGGTGATCTGGGTTTCGACGGTGTCGCCGTCAAGTGCTCCGTTCATGCCTGAAGGCGGAATGAAAACTTCCGTTCCATCCGCCGCATTGACGAAGCCGAAGCCTCCGGCGGCCGTGGACAGCACTCCATTCACGGTTTTCATCCGTTTCAATCGTTTTTCCTTCCGTTCCAGACGGCGCGATCTCTTACCCATAACCGAATCTCCTTCTTTTCCCTTTCAATATTCAACCGAAAGACGAAAATTTCAAATGAAATCCGCAAAAAATTATGTCAATTTCAGCATTTTTCCGGTTCTCAGCATGAAAATCACCGGTTCGACGGGAACTTTATATTGAGATTTCAGAATTTCCGCGTAACGGAAAAGCTGCCCGGAGTATGCCGCACGGTAAAATTCCGGATCTGCGGAACGGTCGCTCTTGTAATCGACAAGCTGAATTTTCCGAACCATTCCTGCAGTATCGCGAAAGAGTACCACACGGTCGAACACGCAGTTGATAAGGTGTCCCTTCAGCCGGGTTGTGAACTGCCGTTCGCGCCACAGTTCTGCTGGTTCCGCCGGACGGTTCAGAAGTTCCGCCGCATCATCGGTTGCAACGGCGTTCCGGAAAATCTCCGCGATTTTATCCGAGAGCTCTTTATCGGCGGTTCCGAAGCGGTCGAGATACTGCGAGAGCAGAATTTCCGGAGAAATTTCATCGAGAAACGGGATTTGCGCGAACAGTGAATGCAGATGCGTTCCAAGTTCCGCTCCTTTTCCCGAGAACAGCAGAGAGTCGTCCTGCTTATGTTCTGAGGGACGGACCGGAAGAGCGCGTACCGGCGGCTTGACGGCTTCGCCGCGGCTGGCGTAATACCGTTTCATTGTTTCGCCGAATCTTTTTTCCGCCTCTTTCAGGAATTCAGAGCGGGAATCTTTTTTTGTATCTCCGCTCTTTTCCATCCAGAGCGGATCCCCGGTCGCATAGAGGAGTTGCATCGTTTCGGGAATTTCTTCCGGGGCAGAAGATTTTTGAATCTGTTTTTCATTGATTTGTCTGATCCACTCCTCCGCTTCCGGCGTTGTTCCCTTGAGAGTTTCTCTGAGCAGTTTTGTAAAGCGGTAAGAATTTCCGTTTTTCTCATCAGGAATCAGAATATAAAGCGCATGGCGGGCACGTGTCATTGCGACGTAGAGCTTGCAGCACTGTTCGTAGGTGTTTGCCGCTTTGTTGACTGATACGGCTTCCGCAACTGCGGGGAAATAAGGAAGAAGGTTTGACGCAGGTTTATGCGAAATCCATTCCGGCTGGAATGAGGAATTTTTCTTTAGAATCAAAGGCTTCTCGCGTCCAGCGTCAATGCCGTTTTTATCATAAAGATCCGGCAGAATGACAATATCAAAGTCCAGTCCTTTGGATTTGTGAATGGTCATGAACTGAACAGTTTTACGAACGGAGGCCGTATTCCCTTCCGTGCAGTCGAGCGTGTGCAGGAAATCCCGGATTTCAGATTTGCCCGTTGCATCGAATGCATTTGCCGTATCAAGGGCAAGAGCCAGACGTTTTGCATCGGTCATGTTGATCAGCGGCTTGAAAATCCGGATAAAATATTCGAGGAATGCATGGAATCCGTTTGCTGCAATGGAATCCCGGATTTTTCCGCCGATTCGCTCCAGCCATTTGCTGAAGTCAAGATTGCGTTCGCCGCAAAGCTCCGGCATTTCATAGAGAAAGCAGCCTTTCTCTTCAATATAGAGCATCGACAGGAAGCCGCGGGCCATCATATCCCCCGGATGCAGGGCAAGAGAAAGAAGATTGCGGTACGCTGTAAAAATCATGCTGGAGTCGAGCAGCATCTTCCCCTCCGCGGAAATTGCGATTTTTTCACTTTTCCCTTCGCGGGCAATGATTTTCCGCAAGTCTTCGGAAGTCTTTTCAATATAATTGTTGCCCTGAGCAAGAACTCCGACCGTGAAGCTGCGTTCCCCGGAAAAGGGATTGACCGCTTCAAGCAGATTGTAGATGGCCTGCGCCGTAACACTTTTATTATTCTCCGTCTGACCGGAGCACACGATCAGCGCGGAAAATCCCGCCTGTTTTTTAGCCGAATCCGCGGAATCGTGCTTTTCAAATTTCATACTCTCCATTGCGGCGCGCACACTGGCATTCGTTATTTTCTGCGGATCCAGGAAGACCTGATTGACCGACTCAATCACCGCACTGGAAGAGCGGTAGGACTTTGCAAGACTGGAGACTTTCAGCCCGCTTTCCCCGAACTGCTCCCGGGAATATTTTTCTGCAATCATCCCGAAAAGTTTCGGATTCCCTTCGCGCCACTGATAGATCGACTGTTTGATGTCGCCGACATAGAAAAAGGAGCGGAAACGGTCCTGTGCGTTTTGGAAAACTTCATCCACAAGGTTGGACATTGCGCGCCACTGTTCGTCGGAAGTATCCTGGAATTCATCGAGCAGATAATGATTGTAGGTCGCATCCAGCCGTTCCTCGAGCACTGCCCGTTCCGAAAACGGAAGCTCCAGAGAACCGGAATCTTCCTGCGGCCGCAGAAGAAACAGAATATCCTGGAATTTCAGTTTGCCTTTTTTGCGGATATTCTGGGCATATTTGAGATCGTACGCTCTGGTGAGATTGTAGCAGGCTTCGTTCTGCCCCATGATTTTTCTGCATTCCACTGCAAGGAAATGACGCACAACGCGCTTGATCGTTTTAAGTTTTGCTCCATCAAGAGAGAAATTTTTGTAATACGAAAACTCCGCCAGGTCTTTATTAAGCCAGTCCTCTGTCAGAGGTTTGGAAAATGGAGCCAAATTGTTTTTTGTCGGAGTGCTGATGTCGGCGATGGCAGATTCTATAAATCCAGGCAAAATCTTGAATCCTCTCCGATCGGGGAAAACGTCGGAAAATGAGTCAAGCTGCTGCTTTATCTCTTCAAGCTCATTTTCCGTCATGATGTCTTCCGGAGAAACGTCAATAAGCCCGGATATTTTTGTCCAAAGCTCTTTTTCCGGGTATTTCTGGTAAGCAGAGTAATAGTTTTTGACGGTATTGTCAGCGGTAGCGAACAACGTGGCGATCTCTTTCTCCATGGAATATTGCTTGATGATTTCGATAAGGACACGTCTTTCATCTTCAGACGAGTCGCGGAGCAGTGTGAGGATCGTACGGATTCGCTGTTCGTCATCCGCCTCGTTGAGCATTGTGATCGGGCCGGTGATTCCGCATTCCAGAGGGAAAACATTGATAATCTTGAAGAAAAAACTGTCAATCGTTTCGATATGGAGCTTTTGCGGCATGCTGAGAATCTGCTGGAGAATCCGGAACAGATCATCGGGCGTGGTTCCTTCCGGAATCAGATCGTTTCCGATACGGGTCGCCAGTTCTTCCGGTCTGCGGCACATGAAGAGCAGTTCCTGAATGATTTTGTCGAAAATCTCTCCGGCGGCCTTGTTGGAAAAGGTCATGGCGACGATTTCTTCGGGCTTTGCTCTGAGCTGCAGAAGGGAAATGTAACGCATCGCCAGACTGAAGGTCTTGCCCGTTCCGGCGGAGGCCATGATAGCGAGATTCGGAATAGACCGGGCGTTTTGAGCGGTTGTTTCCATTATGCATTCTCCTTGTTCGGGTTCCAGGTCGCGGATGGTACTGCGGTTCGTAAATCGGGCAGAAAGAAAGAAGCAAAATTGTCGTATGGAACACTGGCATCCGGATCTTCCCGGAAAATGCCTTGCGCAAATCCGCGCATTTCCGCGGAAATACGCTCAAGAGTTTCTTCGGCAAGAGGAAGATACTCATCAAGATTGTCCCATCCCGCTATTTTCGTTTCTATGACGCTGGCGGGCATGTTCAGATATCCGCAGGAAATGCGTACCGTGCTCAAGTCGATTTCCGGATGCCGTTCGCGGAAAACAGGATCGCGCAGAATCAGCATGCGGTAAAGCGGAAGCTGGAGATTGGTGAGTTTCTTATGTCCTTTTGCGCCCGCCAGGTGGGTGCTTTCCGGCGAGTCGCCGCGGTCTCCGGTCTTGTAGTCAATCAGACGCAGATGATTCTGTGCGGCGGAATATTCGATGCGGTCGATCCTTCCCTTGATATTCATTCCGCAGAACTCAATCGAACCGCCTTTGCCGCCGAGAGAATACTCTGTTTCGATCGGAACAAACCCCTCTTTTACGGATTGAGCGAGCACTTCCGCGCAATGGGCAAGGCGCTGCTTCATCTGCTCGTTCTGAATCGCAATAAGAACGGGCAGGGGGGAGCCGTATTGCTGACGCATGTAAATATCAAGTTCCTCAAACAGACGCTCTTGCAGCCGCAGCGGATCGGCAACAGGTTCCTTTGCAGCCCGTTCCAGCGCGGCGTGAATGCAGGTGCCGAAAGTGTTTTTTGCAAGCTCTTTCGGTTCAAAATCTTCGTCGCTCATGTGCATGACGGTCTGAAGGAAAAACCGGAACGGGCTTGCAAGATATGCCTGGAATGCCGTGACGGATACTGTGGGAATCGCATTTTTCGCGGCGAGCGAATAATCCGGCTGAAGAATAAAATGAGTGTTTGTGTTTGCATCGGACGGCGGTTCAATCATGCGCATCGGTTCGTAGAGCAGAGCCGCGCGGCGGAGAACGCCTTCCCGGCCCCCCTGAAAGAAGAATCTTGAAAATTTCTGCGGTTTTCCTGCCGCATCAGTTCTGGCGGCAAGAAAACGAACCGCTCCCGGTTCGCGTGCATTTAAAATGGATTCCAGATAGAGCAGATCGCGGGCGGCGCGGCGGGCATTGTCCGCAATTCCGAGACGCGCTCTCTGGGAATCCGAAAGGAACGAGGTTCCCCCCGCGCTTTCCGGAATCATGCCGTCGTTCATCCCGCAGACCACGATTTCTTTCGCATCGACCCAGGGCAGTTCGAGGAAGCCGACGACGGGGAAGTCGCAAGGTGTGCGCTGGCTGTAGAGTCTTTCGGAACCGAATGCATTCAGCAGTTCATCGAAAACCTCCTGTTTCGCGGCGGACCGGAAAACGGGGCTTCGCGCAATCAGAGTCAGAATCCGTTCCAGCGCGGCGACTTCGCTTTTCAAGGGGAATCCGTGCGCAGTCAGCATGAGTGAATTTCCGTAGAGCAGCTGCAGAAAATCATGAATCATCGCATCAAGCGGTTTGGCGGAAAGCGATTGACGCAAATCTTCCAGCAGATTGAACACCGCGGAAGCCTCTTCATCGCCAAACGCCGAAAGACCTTTGAAATTGTCCGGAATATGCGCAATCCGGAAATTGTCAACTGTCTGCAGAATTCTGTTCTGAGATTTTTTCAGCGTTGCGGCCAGCCAGCGCAGAACATCGGGATGATGCAGAAACGCATCCGCCGTTTCGTAAAGATCATCGGAAAGAAAACGGTTCAGAAGCGTCAGCAGTTCAAAAAGACGCAACGAGCGAATCTGTTCTCCGGACGGGTTGAAGATTTCCAGTGCAGCACCGTCTTCGGTCTTCAGACGGGAAAGTTCGTTTTGCATAGGCTGAAACAGCGTTTCCGAACCGATAGCAAGGGCTTTCCCGCTGAGGTTCCTGTCCGGTTCGAGCAGAAGCGCAGCGGCGGCAGCCGCCTCCTGCTCGATGGTTTCGGTCTTGAAAATACAGTCCAGACCGTGCGTTTCCGGAGAAAATGAAACCGGATAGCTGCTCCAGCGTTCGGGAACGGGGCGTCCCCAGGGATCGAACGAGGAATGAAGTTCATCGGGGGCGTTGATCCAGATCTCAACGTCGAGCAGTTCCGAAACTTTTTCAAGGCGTTTGATGAGCAGTTCGGAGAGGTCTGGCATTCCGATCACAATGATCTGCCTGAATCTGCGGAATTCTCCGGCGGAGTTTGCCAGCTGCAGTTTCAGCGTTTCGGAGTCGACAAGTCCGTTTTCTGCGAGCAGGGCGTGCACGCGTTCTTCCAGAGTCTGAATATCCTCCCACCGTTCCGGATTTTCCGAAATCTGAGCGGCGCGTGCGGAAGCAACGGTATGACCTCCGCTGGAAAGTTCGCGAACAAGCCGGATGAATTCTCCTGCAAGATAATCGGCGGATGTATCATCATTCTTGTCGATGTCTGCGGGGAAAAGGGAGGGAAAGTCCTTTGGGTCCGCCTGTTTGAGCACCTGTTGCCAGACATGGACGAGTTCCATGTCTGCTGCCACGGCAAAACTGTCACTTCCCTCGAGGACGAAGCGTTCGGGCGTATAGAATTCCGGCGGAAAGAATCCGCCTGCTTGACTGCGCTCAAGCAGAGCGGCAATTTTTTCATTGAGAATACGGATAGCGTGGCGTCCGGGAATCAATACGAGAATGGAGGAGAGATCAAGTGTCCCGTCCGCTTCGGAGCGAACTCCGAATTTGAGCAGAGTCTGCGCGGCAAGTTCGGGAAGCGGCTTGTGCCATCCGAGATAACGGAGAATTTTCATGCATCACCTTTTTTGTTTAGATTCTTCCGCGGAATGAGATTCGCGGATCGGCAAAGACATAGAGAATATCGGCAATCAGCATTCCGCCGAGAGTGAGTGCGCCGCTGAATGCGAACAGCGCCATCAGCAGGGGAATGTCGCGGCTGCTGAGCGCCATCATCGAGAGCGACCCCATCCCGGGGATGTTGAATACATATTCCACCAGAATGCTTCCCGCAACCAGCGAGGGAAGGAGCCCGGCGAACAGCGTAATCATCACAACCAGCGTATTGCGGAACGCGTGCGAAAGAATGACGTCGATCTGCGGAACTCCTTTTGCAACTGCCGTGCGGATATAGTTTTGGTGAATGACGTCCATCATGGCCGAGCGGGTGAAGCGGGAGAGTCCGGCAAATCCGCCGTAGGTGAGACAGAGCACGGGGAGAACGTAGTGCATGACTGTATTCCCGATGATCCTCCAGGTTGATTCCCCCGGCGCGACATCGGGCAGGAGTCCCTTCAGCGGGAAGACGGGCAGCCAGCCTCCCTTGCAGAGAGCCGCCTGCAGCACAAGCGCAACCCACAGCGTCGGAAGCGAATAGAGAAAGAAGAGCAGGAATGTTGTGATTTTGTCATATTTTGAATCCGGGAATACTCCGGCCAGGATTCCCATCGGAATGGCGAGCAGATAGGTCAGCAGGATCGCCGCAATGTTGAGGCGGAGGGTGATCGGGAGCCGTTCGAGGATGAGTTCGGAAACGGGGCGCCCCTTGTCAACCGCCGCCGATGCTCCGAAATCACCGTGCAGAACGATCTGCTTCATCCAGAGCGCAAATCCGACAACCGCGGGCTTGTCGAGATGAAGTTTTTCGCGCATGTTGTCATCTTTGACGAGCGCCGCCTTTTCGGAGGATAATCCGCCGCCGTCGCCCTGTGCGCCGAACATGGAGCTCCGGGTCGGATCGCCGGGAGCAATTCTGAGGAGGAGATAGCTGACAAACAGGATAATGAGCAGTGTCATTGCCGCCAGAGACAGCCTTTTTGCCAGATAAGTGTATAAACCGTGCATATTTTTTCTGATTTCCATTTGATTTTTTCGTATCATAGTGCATATTAACAGAGTTTTCAAATAAGTAAACGAAAAAAACAGAAAA
>ERZ1034842.82-NODE-82-length-50146-cov-9.837935_pt1 | contig 50146 bp, 91 predicted proteins | sample MGYA00520634_ERZ1034842 | MGnify/ENA primary metagenome ERZ1034842 (study PRJEB33766, sample SAMN09781734) | gut metagenome | biome: gut microbiome | host: Homo sapiens | place: Madagascar | study: EMG produced TPA metagenomics assembly of the PRJNA485056 data set... | reverse complement strand
TCGTCCAGAGTCGCGGGTTCGTTTTATTTCAACGGCATTTCTAGTGTTTTATATTTGTTCACACATCTTTTCACACATGATGCTTATACTGTGGCCGTTTCGGGATTCTCCGTCACCGAAACAAAAAAGAAACGGGCGGCAGGGTTCCTCTCCAAACCCTACCGCCCGTTTCTTATTTCAATTTTCTGACCGCTTCCCGGTCTGCGTTAAATTTTCCGACCAGTTCGCCGCTTTCTTCAAGTAGGCCTGCACCCTCTCCAAGTAATCGGAGACAATCTCCGACTTGTCGCTGACAAGGCTTGCAGGAACTGGCGCCGGTTCCGGACACGTCACCACGGCTGGCGGCGACGTGCAAGCGCTCAACATCACCGCGCATAGCACCAAGAGAAAACTTAAGTCGATCAATTTCTGCCTGCTTTGTGTCTGTCGCTTCCGCCAATCGTTCCGCATACTGTCGCTCCTTCGACCGCAAGTCGGCCTGATAGTTTTCGGCTGCCGACGAATATTCGGCCTTTACGTCCGCCAACTTCGCCTGGTAATGCAACCCCGAAACAAAAGCGCCCGCAAAGAAACAACCTACGAGCGCCACAATCTGAAATTCGATCTTCATCACGACAAGAACGCCTCCGCTTCAGCCTTGCGGCGATTCGTCAATCCATTGGATTCCACCAGCCGCTTCACCCTTTTGCCGTTTACCGTTTCTACTTTGGTAATTTTGTTCCAAAGCAAAAACGCCCTGGCGGCGGCCTCAGGCTTTCCGGCGTTCAAAAATTTAACAACGGAAGAGCCGGCGGCATTATGGGCGCCGACGTTAAACGCGAAAGAAAGTAGTCCAATGAATTCCCCGCGGCTGACAGGCACCTTCACTGCTGGACGCAACGCGCGCGCTGTATGTTCAAGATCAAGCGTCAAATAGCGGTCGGCCTGATCTGGGTCGATTCGAGTCCCCAGCTGCACGCCGTGGGTATGCCCGAAACCAATAGTCGGGATCCCTGCGGGACACAGGTACGCCTCCAAACTGACGCCTTCAAATTTTTTCACCAATGCCGCGGCAATCAGCGGCTCCCATTTATCAAAGTTGCGTTTTTCAGCCATAAAAAAAGGAGCGCCCATCGGCGCCCCCTCCGTTTCGTAGCGTTGGTCACTACTTCGCGGCTTCATGTGCGACTTTCCACGCTTCATGTGCGGCGTTAATAGCGCACCACGCGTCCTTCAGCGTATGCACGTCCGTCGAATTCAAATAGCCGCCGTTACCCTCAGCATCATCAAGGATTTCGTCGACTTTCTTCGAAAGGTGGTCAATCGTACGCTCGGCCTGAAGCTTCACGTATTCCTTTGTATCCATATCTAGCTCCCGTACCGTTTCATGATCTCTTGCAACTTATCGAAGTCTTCCCGATCAGGTTTGTACCCCATAACGTTCAGGGGCGCCTTTTCAAGCGCTTCGACCGCAATATCGTGCAAGAGGTCAATATCGATCATGTTTTCCGCGTCAATAATTCCCGCGGCTTTCGCCAAAGGCGCGTAGGCTTCGATAATCTTCGGAGCGTTTCGCGTCACCAGACCGCCGACAACCGCCGCAAAAAACGGCGTATTGCTTCCCGCCTTTTGAGCGGCGGGAAACACGACAGACTGGAAAAACTCAGCGACAACCTGCGGAGCATTCCCAATCGGCATCCTCATAGGCTACCCCTGAACACGAATGGTTCCGGAAACAGGCTGGGTTGCTGGAGCAACATCAGTCGTCGCCGGCGCCTGCCACGCGTTGTAACGCGGCATAACCGGAGGACAGATGACAGACTGCGGGATGATCGTCTGCGTGATGCCGTTGACAGTATTCTGCAGCGACGCAACCGCGTTGTTAAGCTGAGCGATACCGCACCCGCACGTCTGGGCGACAGAGTCGATCTTGGCACCGAGTTCGGAGCGGACGAGCTTTTCACGCAGGTCAGCGATTTCGCTGTTCTTCGCCTGCTTGGCTTCAAGGACGGCGACGCGTTCGCGATTGTTGGCGGCTTCCTGAGAGAGAGGCGTGATGAAAGCCATCAATCGGGCTTCGAGCTTTTCGTTTTCAGAGCGCGTCGCTTGATAAAGAGTCGCGTCCTGGTTGTCCGAGTACTTCTCAGCTTTCAGATTGGCGATGATCGCATCACGTTCGGCAATGCCGTTGGCGCAGTTACCGCCGAAGAGACCGCCTAAGATGCCGTTGCCGTTGCTTGACCCCTGAAGAAGAGCCGTTGCGAGACCAGCAATGCCGAGGCCGAGGCCTGAGCCGGCCACGCCTTTGGAAGCAAATTCACCTGACATAGCATTCTCCTGTGCTATGAAGCTCAAAGGCTTAGGTGTTGCGCTCAGTTGGCGCTAGTGTGGACTCAAAGGTCTGAAAGAGGTGCGCCTTTCGGCGCTTTGACTGGATTCGCTGCAGGAGCAGAACTGTCCTGCGATGCGTTGATTTTACCATAAAAAGAAAGGTTTATGAAGGTAAAACTTTTGCACCGCGGGCATTGAACCCGCAACCGCCCTCCCGGCGCGGATTCCACGTCAACGTCAAAAAACCGGCGCCCGCAACGCGGGCACACGGCGCGTTCAAACTTCTCTTCCATATTTTTTCTCCGTCAATAAAAAAGGCGGCCCGAAGCCGCCCTGTCATTCGATTTTTGTCATGATTCCTTTCCCGATAATTTCTCTGCCTCCGTATCCAACCGCGTGTTCAACGCTTTGATCGTCCGTCGGATTACCGGCGGAACAACATCAGACAACCCCATGCGTTCAAAGTTTTCGATAATGGAGCCAAACTCCCCGGCGCAGTAAGCGCAGATGGTTATCGTCTGCAATATCTCCACATGAATGATGGGAAAAAACACCTGGTCAAGCCCATGCGCCAACGCGACGATCGAGAAATACAGCATTTTCTTCACCACCCCCAGCCCACAGGCCTTGCTCTCCCAAGTACCTGTTTTGAGGGCGCCGAGCGTCCCTGTAATAAAGTCGATCACCACAAAGGCGGTGAGCCATAAAAACAGAACTCCGATGTCTCCAAATGCGAAACTAAACGCTCCACCGATGACGCCACCGAACGCCATCAGGATTCTCTCCGTCCCTTGAGGTAAAAGCGTTGTAAACATAGGCTCCTTTCTAAAAGTTGATAACGAAATCGAAAACTACAATTCAACGGCGGAATTCGTCAGCGATGCCGCGGCTATGGAGTACCGAGAACCCCCATACTCAGACGATCTGAAACTTCTTCAGAGGATTGGAATAGAGCTGGTGCATCGCGACCTTGCCGTTAGCCTCGTGCCAATTCCCGAAAAGTTTCCAGCCCAAGCCGATACGGACACAGGCTTTGAACTTGTTGAAGGCCGTGTAGTGACGAATGTAATACCATTGAAAACAAATCAATTTATCATCACGATAGACACGACGGAAGCAAGCTCCGGAAATGCTATTGGTGTCTGACGCGTTCGGATTCCCCTGCACCACATACTCGTCAGACGGGAAAACTGGAACGCCTATCACACGTAGGCAGAAACCGTAGGCGGTATTACGAAAGAACCACGCCGCACGACGCTTGTAGGTGCTCCACCAATCAAAGCCGGGGTGTCGTTCCCAACTGCCGCGATCTCCGTCACAATCATGGTCGTCCGTCTCAAACCATGAAAGCCACTTAGGCAAGTGCGCCTGCATTGCCGAGCCGTCCGTGCGCCATTCAATCTCTCCATAGGCGTTCTTTTCCGTTCGGACGAAAAGAGGCAACACCGGCGACAAAGCCTTACCAATTACCTGCATCACCAGATCAGGTATGCAGAACAAAAGCCATTTCAGATAGATCATTTTTTCACCCATAAAAAACCGACCGAAGTTACTTCACCCACGCGGGTTTTGTCGGCCAAACAATCTCCGTCGGGAAGCCCGATTGCTCCGGAACGTCGCGCAACGCCTGACGATAGACAGTGAGCTCCTGTCGCTTCTCATCTGTCAGCGGGTAGTCCGTCACCATCAGGTAGTCCGTCGCATCGATGAGTGCGTCACGCTGAGAGCGAGCTTGCGCCGCGAGCTCTTCGGTCGTTGGGGCAGGGACGGGCAAAATCTGAAACCGCCGCAGGGTTTTCGTCTGCGTTACCTCTTCGCCGAATTCGTTTTTCTCCGTCACGTCTTTGGTGACGGGGGCTAGTTCTTCAATGTAGGCGTTGTTCTCGTTGCACCATGCCGCGGCTTCCGGCGGGTACTTGCCTTCAAAAATCTGATTGAGTTCCATTTCATTTCTCCGGTCATTGAGTTAGTAGCCGCAAGCGTACCAATAACATTGCCCAACACTATCGCCCTTGATAGTAAACGATGTTTTTGTTGTTGAATCAATTCTTGCGCCCCCAGCACCGGCTATGACAAACCCCGGCCCCGCGATGAAATAGGTATCGTTTGCGAACGGGGTGAACAATGTTATTGTCTTCGTAGGTTCCGTTAGCCACGAACTAAGCGGGGTGCTGTCGCCTTGTTCAATCCATCCGTCCGAATATTTTTTGTACCACTGGATGCCGCTAGTGCTGTTTTTCTGTGTCCAAAATTCTTTTAAATAGCGCACCGGGGTAGCAGGAAAATCACTCTGTTTACTCAACATAAACGGACGGCAGGCCGTCCAAGCGCCGTTCGCATACGTCAGGTGGAACACTGCGCCGTCGATGTAATCAGTCACCAAAAGGCCACAGCATTTTGCCGTGCTTTGAGTTGCTGCGATGCATGTTACTAGCCATTTGTTTCCGCTTGATATCGTTGTTGAATTATCGTTATTATTCCAAAGCGAAACCCAATTAGTTGACGCGACAAAATTACACGTATGCCCCGGGTTTTGATCCAAACTAAAAACCCAGTCGTAGAGCTTTGACGCCAGCTGCGCGACGGTCTTTCCGTTGAAATTGCCGAGATAGGTATCGGAGTAAAGGCATTTTGCCTTAGCCGCCGTCACCGTTCCTTCATTAAAGTATTTGACACCGGCTTTAACCATTTCCTCAAGAATAGTTTCATACGTCGCCATTTTTATTCGTTCCCTTCAAGCTGATTGATTTCATCGCAAGGTGCCCCAGCAATTGCCACATCATCAGGTAACAGCGGGTCGCCCGTTGCCGGGTCGCGCATAAAAGCACACATACCCTTGAAATATCCGTCTTTGTCCAGACGCGGGAGGAAAAATAACTCGTTCATTTTTTCACCTTATGACGGTACAGTGCCGCCCCACTTTGTGATTAAATTTTTCATAGCCGTTTGCAGAGAAGTTTCGAGGTTTGCAACTGCCGTACCTACAAAAGCGGTATTCGCCACCTTCTTCGTCTTGTCACCGGTCGCCACGTTTGGGACCTGAGGCGTTCCGGTGAAGACGGGGCTTTTTATCGGCGCTTTGTCTTCTCTGATGCTTTTCCCTATTGCCTGCATATCGGGCAAGGTTTCCGCCATTTTCAACCCTCTAAATATCCTACCGCGAGGTTTTGCCACGCTTTCGTTACTGCCGTTTCCGTACTGGGGAGGTAGTTTCGGTAATCCAGAGACGTACCGTTGTAGCCGTTGACAAACGCTATCAATTGCTGCACCGCTACGGCTACTTCCCCACTCGCTTCGGCTTTTGTCGCAAAAGTCTCGTTGTTCTTAATATCCTGTTCGATCTGATCGAGGGCGATACGACGAGAAAGCGCCGTTACTTTGTTTTCCATCGTCATAAAGAACCCCCGTCACTTAAGAAGTCGTACCATTACGAGCCGCCTCATATATGGCGACAAAATCCGTTGTCGTGTCTCCGACGGCGGCGGCCAAATCGTCTACTGCTTTCTGAGCCGCGTCCGCCGCGTTTTTCGCTGCAACTGCTTTGCTGTCCGCCGTAGCCGCTGCCGTTTTCGCTCCGTCCGCGATTACCTTCAACTCATTGATAGCGGCGACAAGATTCGTTTTTGCCGTTGTTTTGAGGTCTGCGAGCGTACCGATTGCCGTTTTGGCGGCGTTTGCCGTTGTTTGTGCATCTGTGCCGGCCTTCTTAGCCGTTGCAACTTCCGTGGTAGATGCCGCATCAATATTCTTTCTCGCTGTCGTTTTCTGCGCAGTTGTCAATGTCTGATCTGCGTCATATTTAACGTGCCCGGCGGCGATAGTCTGTAACGCTGCGATTGCATCTTTATTCGATGCGATAACGTCGGCCAATTCTTTCAGCGTATCCATCGCTTCCGGCGCTCCATTGACCAAGGCCGTTACAGCTTCGCTGATTGCCTTCGAAATCTGCGTAGAACTCCACGTCAAGTTTGTGGCCGTTTTGGCGTCGTCGATGATCTTCGTCAAATCGATGGAATTTAAAGACGCCTTCAACTCATTGAGCGCCACCACCAACGACGCCTTTTCTGTCGTTGTCAATGCCGACAAATCACCAATGGCGGCCAACAACTGCGCAATATCGGTGCCGATCGTTTGCGCTAAGGCCGCAACCTGTTCGCTACTAGTTTTTGTTGCCATTTTTCAAGGCTCCTCGTGCTTTCAAATAAATTTCTACGGGATCTATGTCAAAAGGCTCATCTGCTCGGGACGGCCCTTGTATGCCAGGAATTTCAACCGTTACCACCGGGAGGGTTATCGCCTCTTCCACGATGACGTTAATCACCTGGGGCGGCTCCACAATTACGGTAATTTCAACTGCACCCGCATCCGCCATTTCTCGTCACCTCCGCTGAAACGCTGATATTGCCTTGCAAAATTCGCGTGATCTGTCCCGCCGGAGAGGTGATTTCAACGTCGTAAACCATTGTCCCCGATGGCCATTTTTCAGTAACAGTGTGAGGAAAATTAAGCGTCAATTTTCCAGTTTCGGCATCAATCTTGATTCGCGGCTCTTCGCCTTCCGAAGCCAGATCGTCAATCGTTTGACAGGCTCCAGCTGTTCGTCTGATCTGCATCTGAGCGGAATAGCCAGCAAGGTTGATTGGCGTCCCTGCGGCATCCTGAAGGCGCAACGGGATCGTATAATCGGAACCTTGATTGAGAGAAAAATTATGCAAATTTGAAGTCATGCCGCCTCCTTAATTTGGAACTGTTCCGCCCCACTTTGTAATCAGGTTCTTACACGCGGTGGTAAATTCAGAAGAATTCAGCTTTTTCCCAAGTTCCGTTGCTGTGGTAGTCGCATCAGCTGCGTTGATGTTTTCTCTTGCCACCGACTTTTCGCCGTCCTTCAAACCCTGCGCTTTGTCATATCGGACACCGGCTTTAGAAACTAGCGTATCGATGACTTTTACAAGGGCGTTGTAAAACTGAGAATTTCGGGCGGTTTCTACCTGTCCGTTGATGGCCAGACCTGCGTTATGAAGCAGCGCCCCCAAAAAGCCGAAAATATCATTTGCCCACTCGGCTTTGCAGTAGGAACCGTTTCGCTTGCCTTCGCCCGTACCGTTGATAAATTTCCCCTGCGGGTAATCCGCCGAAGGCGGCTCCCACCGCTTCCCTGAGGCTTCCAGTTCATTCAAATTGATAGCCATACGTCACCTCAATACTTGATATAAACCGGGAAGGCTATATTCTTCGGGCGGACTTCATTAGCAACATCGACCACCCGAGAGGCGTCAAACTTAATTTGACGGTGATAGTCAGAATGCCCCGACTTGTTACCCTGTCCGTTAAACCCACCGCTGACATAAAATGCACCACTTACGCCGCTTTGATCGTTGGCGTACTGGTTAAATTGACCAAGATAACCCGTGATGTTCCGAATGGCGTCCTCCTGACGAGTGGCAATATTTCGCCCCACATCAACCCCGCGATTCTGATCCAACACCCGCAAGAAAAGCCCGCGCGTGTCCGGCAGGCGGAACGTGTTCGAATTACCGCCCGCAAGGATGATGTCCGGGCATTGGCTCACCAACTGCGCATATTGCGCCCGGCTGTATTCGCCGCCGTTCATAGGCAACCAACCGCTAATAGTTCCTGTCCGCCCAAAGTACGCCATCGTCCCAACGGGGATCGTCTCCGGCTGAGAAATCCCGTAGGCCGGATTGAGGAGAACCCACTTGTTGAACCGGGTATCAAACGAGAGTTGCAAGGTATGCCCTGCGCCCGCAATGTCCCCCACTAAGAGCGGCTGATTAGCTCCCTTGCAAATCGTCCGGGCGCCGGTGCTACCTGCGTTCAAGGACGGAATCGTGGACGTATTGGCATAAGCCGCCCGCACGGTAATCTGAAAGCCGTCAATCAGAAAAACCGAACGCGGGAAAGCCGCCGCCAAAGCGTCAGCCGTCCCCGTCGCAAAAGCAAACATCGGCTCGTTAGCGGTCGAAATCATGCCGCCGACAAGGGACATAAGCGCTTTGAAAACCTGAGAATCAGCGCCCGTGTCGATCTTCCCGTTTGGCGTCACCCCTGCGGCCTCGAGAATTGCATCCTGAAACGCGCGCTCATCGTTCGCCATATCCTCTTCAAGATAGGTACCGTCGGCGCTGTTAGGAGCCGTCCGATTCTTTACCGAACCTCGCGGGCGTCCCGCCGTCGGTGCATTCGCCCGCCCCGGGTAACGTTCCGAAAGAATTAAACTCATTCAATAAACTCCAAAGATTCGTCACCGAAAGTGGCGTCACCGTCTTTCAGAAATTCGATGATGCCGAACGAACGGATGAAGCCTCGAAACCGCACCCCGGCGGGCGTCGGTACAAAGTCTTCAATATCCAGTAACCACGCTTCCGCCGGGTTCACCGTCCCGGTGTATTCGATTGAAAAACTCATGTCGTGGTAATTCAGCAACCGAAACGCCTGCGCTGTCGGAAAAAGAAAATTGAACGCGTCCAGCAGATTTTCTGCCGTTGGTTCAATCGTGTTTTTCAAAATCTTGGCGCGGCATACTGTCCGAAGTAACTCATCGGTAAGACTCGATTCAGTCTGCGTACTCCATTCAGCAAACGTCTTCTCCAAGTTGCCGTATTCGGTGCCCGTAGGGTCGGCGTACTCGCCCGCATTCATCAGCGTTTCTTGTTTGATCGTGTCGACTGCCACAATTCGGCTGATGATGCGAAGGCTTTCCCCCGTGGCCGTGTCAATGTCGAGGCAGTTCCGCACGGATTCCGCTCCGGCTGCCACGTTCTCGCCCATTTCGTGAGCGATATTGAGCCACGCTTGAAACTTCGGCTTATCGGCGTACTGGGCGTAACTGCGGCGGGGAAGTTTGAGCACCGTACTCATACGATTTCCACCGTGATATTTGAGCGCAAAAACTGCGAAACCTGATTGAACCCAATCGCCACCGTCGTGGTGCCGCCGTTCACCGTCATTTCCGATACGTAGGAACCGGCATAAAGCCCGATCACCTTATTCACGGGCGTGAAAAGTCGCGAATAAGGGACGCTTTGGCCAATATCAAAGCCCGTCGTCATGAAGCCGATACCGTCGGGCAACAACTCGCCTTCGTAGTATTGAACTACGGCGGTTCGAATGGCTTCCTGTAAGTCCGTCGCGTTTGGGCACGTCTTCGAAGGATCGGCGACTTTCACCTTTAACGTAATCGGGACGGCAATCGGACGGGAAAACGTAATCACGTCGTAGGAGTTCGGATACTTCTCGCTCCAAACCGTTTTTTCCACCTTCGTCCCGGCGGCATGAAGCAAAACACCGGGGTTCACCTTCATGTAAATCGCGCGGGCGACTTCCTCATCTTTGCCGCCGTCCACGATGATCGCGAGAGAATGCGGCGGCAACCCGTACGGGTTGACCAACGCAGCCACGTCGCTCGAATTCGTCTTGTTTTCGTAGACTTTGACCTTTCGCACTCCGGCCACGTCGAAAATCTCGCCATAGAGGGAATCGCGTTGAGCTGATCCGGCACGGGCTACCGCGCGGGCGGACTTAATGCGGAAAACCGCATCCGATTCGGCATCCGTACCCGTCATAGCCGCCGCGCGGTTCGTGACGGTCTGCCACCCGCCGACAACAGTAACGATCTGGTTAATCTTGCCCGCAGCGACTTCGTTCGCGCCGTTGACGGTACAAGTGGCCGCCACGCTTCCGGTGCCGTCCGTCCCAAGCGTCAAGTTTTCGTCAGTTGTAAAAATAAGCCCTTCTGGCGTCTTTACCTGCGAACCTTCAGGGATGAGCGTACTTGCTACGCCCGTCATAAAAAGCGTGGCGGTTGTTGGCGTACCTTGCGAGCGAGTCGCCCCGGTGAGTTTACGCAGTACGTCAAGGTCCCGCCCGGTCGCCTTGTTGGGGTCGCGGGCGTCATAAGCCTGCTTTACCAATTGATCGAGGGCGCCGAAGACTTCCGAATCATGGGCTAACTTAAGCCCATCAGGCGTAGCGGGATCAAGACTCCACTCCGCGTCTATCTTTTGATAGAGCGCCTTCTCTTCCTCGAAATACTCATTCTGAGTTTTTGTTTGAAAACCGTCTTTTGTCAACTCACCCATACTGCACCTCGGTTTCCCCATACTTTGTAAAAATCAAAGCGCTCACGGAGTATTTACGCGTCTGCAAGTCGTAATCCGTCGAAAATTTGAGGATCTTCAAGACTCCTTCCGTTTCAAGAATCCTCAGACGCAAGATGTTCTCCACTTCGGCGCCCGCATAGCCCTTCTGCAGGATCCCCGCAGTTCCATCGATCTTTTCAAACCACGGGACACCTTCCGATATATCGCGGAAGTACTCACCCAAATACAATTTCAGGCGGGTTTTAACCGCCTGAGCAATGCATTCCTTTCCTTTTACCCACATTTCGCCGTGGGTAACTAAATCGCCGTCTGTTCCGAGTTTGTGCCCTATCACTTCGGAGCCCCCGTATCATGATCGCCGCACGGATGAACGTGCCCCTTGCCGCTGATGCCGCCGAATTTCACATCCGTCGAGCCGATGACGGTCTTGGCCGTCACGGTCGTGGGCGTGGTGACGTTCCCCGCCGTATCAATCGTGACGCCATTAATCGTTACCGTACCGTCTTTGGCAATGCGGACATATCCCGCGCCGTTTGTTGCTTCAATGTCGCCACTCTCATGCAGCCACACGAACTGCTTGCCCGTTTTGTTGCGAATCTTCAACCCGTCGTTTTTGTGCGCCGATACGGCTTTCGGCAACGAACGGACACCGGGAAGAAAAAAAGCGTCGGCCATTGAGAACCGGCGCCCCGTCCGTGGATTCGGCGCTACTCCACCGGAATTCAGCCACCCGTCGATGCACTTCTGGGAAAAAACGATCAGCCCTTCGCACCCGGCTTTTATCGCCACCTCGGCGACATATTCGCCGCCATAGACGAAAACCGGAACATCGCCGACGGGCGTTGGAACCACTGCGGCACCGCCGTTGTCGTTTCCCTGAATACCGATCTGCACCTGCGCGAGCTGCGTTTTAGGGTCAAAGCTCAACACGTGCCCGGGAAGGGCGGTAAAAACCCCTTTCATTTGCTCCCGGAACATCGTGCGAACAAAACCCCAAAGGGCTGCGTGTTCGTTATCTGCCATTGAGCATTCCTTTGATATGGGTTTGCCACGGGCTTCCCCAAGAGTCTCCCTCGTGGGTAAGTTCCATGATGCGGTAAACGCCGCTCAGGTCTCCGCCGTTCGTTGGCGGACGAAAATACATATTTCCGGTGTTGTAGGAGGCGTATTTGCTCTCCAGCTTCACCAAACCGCCCAAGCGAAGGGACGGCGCAAGACAGGACGTCATATCCACGAAAACGCCGACATTCTCGTCGGCCATTTCCGGAACACCGATCAGGCCGGTGCGGAAGTTAAGCAGATACGCGTCACCCTTTCGCGGCGAATCCTTGCGGTCGATGACGATCTTGTCTTGAACGAGACACCACGAAAATTTGAATTCTTCGGCCAAAGCATCCATGACGGCCTTCACATCGCCGCAAAGCGGCCGCATTCGCGCCAATGGCTGCACGTCGCTGAATTGTTCGTCCTGCTTAGAAATCGGCTTATTCCACGCCTCTCCAACGGCTTGAATCAGCGTAAGCACGCCCGTCCCTTTGCCGAAGCTTTTATTGATGACAGGCCGCAATTCTTGCCCCTGTGCATCAAACTTCGGCATTTCGCCCGAGCGGCAAATCAACCGAGTAATGATGTTCGGCCCTTCGCGCTCCTTCAGGACGCTCATGATGCAGCCGGTGAAAATGCTGTCGATCTGCTCGTCGTACCCCGCTTTGAGCGTGATTTTGGCGCCCATTTTGATCTGCGTTTGGTTTGAGAGGTTGTATATCGCCAAATCCAAAAGCCCGAGGCAGTAGGTGTAGGAGTTATTGCACCGGAACGTCACCCGGAAATCACGCCCGCGGCTTTCGCTGCCAGTACCGTGCTTAATAAACGGCTTCCCGTCGATTTCTATCGCGAAACGTCTCATGGTTCTACCCAGATCAGGTGATTTTCGACCCCAAGGTTATCCAGCGTCGGAACGGCGCCCGTCATAATCAACTTTCCGAGCCCCAATTGGTAAGGTTCCAAAAGATCGCACCCGCCCACCAACTTCAGCCCGGCCACCAATTTCTCCCCGTTTTCTGAAAGGTCGCAATTCCAGTACGGGTCGTCCACGTAGCTCATGAAATCCAGCTTAAACGTGATCTCATGGGCGCCGAGCTGCGCGTAAAACGACTGGTGCGCGTTTTCCGCTCCACCGCTGAGAGGAATTTCTTTCACAGCGCCTCCTATGCCATAACGGACGCCGCTTCAGTCTGTGACGCGGTTGAAGCGTCTTTAAGCGTTGCCCGTCCTTTGCTTACTTCTCTTGCGTTTCCTGCCTTAGACGGGTCGCCATCCCGCAAATATCGATGGTCCGGTTGGCCGTCACTCGTCAGTAGATTCAACGAAATAAATTCAGTCAGATCAAGATCGAAGACCAGCGCGTTTTCGTTTTCGGGGTTTCTCGTTCGGGTTATCTTTGTGATAACCATGTTCTTTAACGTGATATCCCCCGACACCACATCGAACGGCTTCTCCCCTTCAAGAATCTGAATAAACTGGGCCAACGCAGCCTGTGCGCGGTTTTCCTTTTGCCCTGCAAGAGCGCCGGCGCTGATCCCCGCTGCGGCAGCCACAATCGGGTTTTCCGTCAGGTTCGACACCAAACCGCCAGCGAAATCGAAGACACTCACCTTCAGCGGCGTATTAGAAACAACGCCGCGGATCTGATATTTGATCGGTTGAATGATTCGGTGGTCGCTCACACTGGCGCCGGATTCGATCGGATAGGACGGCGTCTCCACCGACATTTCGAGCGATTCTTCCAACACCGCGTCCAGCGTGTAATTGGCAATGCCGCCCTCGTCACGGGCGAAAATCTTCACCCCTTCGCTTCCGGTAATGTTCGTCGCCCGTGAAGTAATCGTGTCCCATACCGCCATAATTTCCTCACATATCGGCGCCCGTCGTTGCGTTGGCTACAGCGTTATCGAGCAAATTCGCCAGGCATTTATTCACCCGACGGTCGATAGTCTCACCGCCGATCTTTACCACGATGTTGTTATTGATCTGAGCAACGCCGGGCTTCTCGTTTACCGTCTTGGGCGCCGATGGAGCCGCCGGCGGCTTATCCGCACCGCTTACGCCTTCCGCGGGCGCCGAGGCCGTTACTGCGGCGCCCTCATCCCGAACGGTTGGGTAGTCCGTTGTTACTTCCGGCTGCGGCGTCGATGGTTCCACCATTGTTTCGGTCTTGTCATCATCCGTATGCCACAACCCCGACAACCACTTTTTGAAGGCATCAGCTGCTTCTCCTGGCTTCATATTGAGAACTTTCCCAATTTTCTCGCCAAAAAGCTTTTCAGGGTCAACATCCCACAGCGAAACGAGCACGCCTACCCACCCGGCCATCCGGCTTAACGATGTAACCGCTCCCGCTGTAGCGGTCTTTATCAGGCCAAAACTTTTAGCAAGTTTGGCGGCCCCGCCAACAATCCCCGCTGCCGTCAAGGCCGAAAGCCCAGCAGCGATGGAGGTGATGTTCTTGTCGAGATTCTCCGAAGCCCAATCGGCTACCGAATCCAACGCGCCCTGGTTCGCCTTGATCCAGTCGTTTGTCTTGTCGATAACCTGATTCAGTCCGGAAAGCAGTCCCGTGCTAATCTTGTCGGAATAGCGCCCGACACGTGTTTCCAGCTCAGTCAGCCCCGCCTGCCAATCGATCGAAGCCTTTTGAGCCTTTTCGGTTACTGGGCGGATTTCGGCGAATTCCTTACGAAGGGCTTCAAGACGCTCCCGCCCTTTCGTCAAAACATCCAGCATCGCTGGCGAAAGCCCCAACGCTGCAGCGACGTTCGTCTTTTGCCGCTGATTGAGTCCGCCCATCTGTTCCGATAGCCGAAGAAGCATCTCGGTGGCGTCTTTGGCCTGTATGAGGGGATCTATTGAAACGCCGGCCTTTGCCAAATCTTGAAAGACACCGATTTTGCCAACGTCCATCCCTGCTTTGGCTTGATTGAATCCCACCAACAAGGCGTTTAATTCGCCGATGTCCGCCCCGAAACTCTCCGCCACCGTCTGCATAGATGACAGTTTTGTGGCGGAAAGCCCGAGGTAATCCCCCAGCTGTCGAGCCTGGTTAACTTGTTTGGCAAAGTCAAACGTCAGGCCCTTAAAGCTGAAGGCCATTCCAAGCGCGGCGCCCGCCTGAAGCACAGTGGACTTGAAGTTCCCGATCTGCTGCGTCGCGGTCTTCATGCCGTGGTCGAAGTCCGACGTGTCGAAACCAAGGCCGATAACAAAATCCGTAATTTTCATGCTTATCCCTGATTTCTCACCGCCTGCTCGTAACGCGTTCGCATGAGCCAAATGGTTTGATTGAACCGCTCAACATCGGCGAGCGTATAGGTCCCGTCCGTCAGTTCCGCCCAACGGCATAACGGCGGACAAATGCCTGGCTCGCCTATGCACGGCGCCATCAGGTACCAGTTGACGGCTGTGGGCTTTCCTCCGCCTTCTCCGCCGCGGAAAGCGGCTTTAGGTCGGAGGACAACTGCTCGAAAAAATCGGCAAGGTTCCACGTCAGCAGTTCGGCGAGCAACGTATTCCACTGCACCATGTGCCCCTGATAGTCCCGTGCCGATACCCGCACCTCAGAGTTTTGGCCGCCAACAATCAAAAAGGCGCGTTCGGTGAGAATGTCAACGATTCGCGCTTTTTCTTCGGGCCTGAAAGTCATCAGCCGCAGAGCAATCTGCTTTGTATTGACTTCCACGCCGCCTTGCGCGGCAATGGCAAAACTCTGAAAAATCGGCTGGGCAATGAGAGAAAGCAACTCATCCTGCCGCACTGCCGACGCCATAGCGGCGCAAACCGTATGGGCGCCGATCGTCAACGTTTTCGTCGTACTCATCAGATTTCACCCCCGCGCAAGGATTGCCACGTATTGAATTCAATAACAAACACGTCATCGGAAATCTGCGTATGGCCGACACGGGTCAATCCCTGCTCCTGCGTCAAAATGCCCTCGGTACCAATAGCGCTGTCCGTTGCACCGATCTGCGTTCGGGTGAGCGTTACCGTTGCGCCGGACTGAAAAAGTCCGTGCAAGAATGCCGAATCCGCGGAGCCGGGGCGCAGATTGAGCGTCGCTCGGCGCCCGGGGTTACTGCGTTCGAGCACCACGGCGTTCCCACCAAGTCCGCGCAAGAGGTTCCGCTTGTTATCAATCGGCTCATCGGAATACGCCGGGTCGGTCATACCCCAGTCGGAAATAGAACGTCCGTTAACGGTCACCACCGTGTTTTCAATGGTAAAAGCTTTTGTTAATGCCATTTATTCCACCTTAGTAAACATCGACGGTAATGTCTACCGCATGAATCGCCCCGGCGCGGAAGATGCGCACATTGACAGGCGCACACTTGCGGGCGTTTCGATCTGAATCGGAAAGTTTCAGAATATCCTCGGGCTTGCTGAGGATTTCATAGCCGTTCGTCGTCTTTTCCTGAGCATCATCGGGATCCGTGTATGTGCGTTCCCCGAGAAAACCGTTTGCAATGTACTGCTCACCAACGGCTTTGGCTGCGGCCAAAACCATAGCCTGCCCCCGCGGCGTCTGCGGCAATTTGGACGGTTGTTTGGCTACCATGTTGTAGCACCCCACGGCCAGCGCATTAGTGAACGCGTCCAAATTCACGACGTCGTCGATCCACTCACCGTAAGCCGAGTGCGTCTTCGAGTTCTTCCACCGTCCGTTATCGTTAGATCCCTGGAGGTCGATGACGGTATAGAAACAGGCGTTCTTGGTGCCTTTCTCCATTGCCGTGTATTCGCTGTTCTTCAGCGTTTCCGCGGCCAAACCCGGCGATTTCTTGTAATCGCCCGTAATGGTGGAATCCGTTGCGGAGTAATTAACCTTGGCGAAGTGCTTCGCCAAATAGATACCGCTGTAGGCGTCCGTCTCATGCACTGCCGTGAAGCAATGACGGTACCCGAGCGTCGTCAGCGCCGAAGCGATATCCGTGTCGATAGTTTCGTTGCGGATGTTGGTCGCTGATTCGCCGGTCTGGCAGTTGACGAACATAGAGGAATTAGTCTCGCACCAAGCAGCAATCTGCTTAACGTCCGTCGCGGATTCATAGGTCGGCTTAGTGGCAAACGTCCAATACCACCACGTCTGATTTCGCGCCTTATCAAGCGTGACGGCCCATGACGAATCCTCAGGGCTGCGCACGTAAACCATCAGCTGGTCGATATGCGGGGTGCCGCCCAACCATGCCGACGCCGCTTCATAGGCTTCAGGATAGTTGCCACCTTCATCCACACGCAAGACTTCAGCAAGTTCGGTCGTGTCGCCGAACGTCCGGTAGGTATCTACCGGAAAAGTCTTCTGCGCTTCATCCGACAAATCCGACTGCGGAATAAAAAGCATGGCCGAGCTGAAATCTGCCGTGCTCAATCCCGCGCTCGAGATGCGGACATTGATATCAATAATTTTTGTCGCCGGATAGGCCATGTTTAACTCCTAGTCTCGGAAAGGATTCGTCCTTCCGTGTCTTCGACCGTAATTCCGTTAAGCTGTTCGATGGTGTTCGCCTCATCGGTAACGCGCTGCGTTCCGACGATCCGAAAGGTGATGGCCGCCCGCTGTTCGTAGGCGCTTGACTGTTCCGCCGTCAGGTTTTGCACCGGATCGCTGTCGCACCACCCACACCCTGCGGAAAAAAGCAGGTAATGGATCGACGGGAGACGGGCGCAGTAAACAAGGCGCCCCGCCGTTGCCACCGCATCCGGACAACGCCAAAGGTTGACCGTTACCGTGTAAATCACAGGGGTAACAAGCGTCGTCCGAATCCGCCGTTCGTCCTTCAGGTATTCCCGTTCGATATGCCCCGGCGCTGTTTCCTGTATGGAAGTAACCACCACCGTGGCATACGGCCCACCAGGTGCTACCGCCGTTTGGTACCCAAACAAAACGTTTTCAACGCCGGTCGCCTTTTGCACCATCGGTCTCAGCACCGCCGAAAAGAGTTCCCGTTCGTTCATTCGTTGTCTCGCTTTGCCACCGTCACGCGGCAATAAGAACTACGGGCGCGGTAATCCACCTCAATGACGCGCCACCGGGCGCCGAGAAATTCAAAACGTCCTTCCAAGTTCTGAAGGGCCTCCATATTTCCGGTATTGATGTAGATCTTCCGATAATCCCGAATGCGGTCGAGGCCTACGCCGAGCGCCTGTATTTCCTTCGGGCGCAACGGCTGCACCGTCGTTTCCGAAAAGGTAATCGGCGCCCCGTCCGTCACTACGGCGAATCCTTTCTCGAATGTCGTCGTCTCCGGAATGAAGACGACGCTCAGTTGAGAATCAAAGCCGCCGGAAAGCAGGCCCGTCATAGAAAGCGGGTTGTTGCTCATTTCTTCGTCCTTTGCCACGTAATGGACTGGCGCATTTGCCCCGTGTCAATCAGCGGATGGCTTGAACCCTTTCGGGCAATTGTTCGGGGAGAATTCGGCGGCGGAATGAAGACATCGGCGATGTATTGCTGCACCTTTCCCGCTGCCATAGCGCCCATAGCGTCAACAGCCTGAGATACCGAGCCGCCCTTTGCGAGCACCTCTTTCGCGGCACCCGCCACCACGACTTTGTTTTTCACAATGGCAACATCGAGAAACGGTCGCGCCGGAACCTTTTCGGTCCCGAAATGGTTCCACGCGGCCACCTCAGCGTTTGACGGCACAACATCCGACGCTTTCTTCCCATGAGCTTTGGCGTCTTCCTTGCGTTGGCGAACATCTTTCACATTCGCGTGAATCCCCACGGTGCACCAACTGCCCCGCGCGAATTTCCGCGCCTGCTTCACCATTTCCGCCATCTGAAGTTGGACGTTTGCCATCTTCATCGTCATGCCGGCCATATCACGCCACCCGCGGTACCGACGAACAACGACAGCGCAACGTCATGAATTGCACGCCGTACACCGTTGTCGAGATAGCGTCTTCAATCGTCGGCTCCATCGCCGTAATGCGATAGGAAACCGACTCGTCCCCCACCGACTTGCTGGCAATGTTCAAACGCGCGGATGCTTCAACGTTCGTCGGGTCGTTGGCACTATTTCCAAAGAAGTACGCCAACAGATGCGCCGTGTAGAAGTACATCCCGCGCTTTTTCAGATTGTGGTCGTCGTCAATGTTGAACTTACCCCAGCACCGTCCGCCGGTAATACAGTCGGCTTCAATCATTTGCTGCCGAATAATTTCGCTCGGCCAATTGTTACGGTCGGAAAACGGAGGGAAGAAGCGACGGAAGTCGCAGATGATGTCTTCAGAAATTTCCATTTCTTTCGCCCATAAAAAAAGGCGCCCTCGGCGCCCCCACACAACAAACAACTTCCGTCACAACTCTTTCGCTACTTTTCCTCGATGTACACCATCGCGTTCGGGTAGCGAACTTCCGTACCGCTGCACTTGAATTCCATCGGCGTGATGATCTTCAAGCCCTGCGCCTGCGGCGCGAGGAATCGCGGCGCAATCGGCATATAGGCGCTCATGTTGAGCGGGTTGCGGTCGTAAATCACCATGCGGCTCTTGCCGGTGGTGCTCACCTTGTTGGCCTTCAATTCGTCGCCGCTCAACTGGGCGAGCGGACGAATATCCACCGTCCCACCGCCTGCAGTCAGTCCCTTAACCACGTTGTTTGCCTTGAAATAGGTCAGCAACGTCGTGTCGTTGTACTGGCTCAAGCGGGTTTCCGCGAGGATGGTATAGCGTTCGCTGTCGATGAGGATCGTGTTCGGGATGTAGGTCTGCTTCGACTTAATCCACACTTCCTTAAGTCCCTTGTTAAGGTCGGCGATGATGTCGTCCGCCGTCGTGTCGGCTGCCTTCCAATCCAGCGTGGACTTTTCGGTGCGAACGTTCGGGTTGTTGAAAAGCCCGTTCATTCCGCGGGACTTATCACCGTAAAGGACAACGTGCTGCATCATTTCGTCTGCCGCACGGGCGCAAAGCTGCGCCTGCTGAGCGTTCAAATCCTGGCCCACCATGGAGCAAGCGCGGAGTTCGTTCAACGTGTACTCCATCGCCACGCCGGCATAACCGAGCGGAACGGAATGGAGCTGGCGGAGAATGCCAACAGACGGCAGGTCGTTACTTCCGCTGCCGATCCAGTCGGCCTTTGCCATACCGTCAAAGCTGAAGTAATTCACCGTAAGCGCGGCTTCATTGGGTGTCGTATCAATCGGCACCAGTTCCTTGTAAACGATCTTGGCGTAAGGCACTTCATAAGCCTTCGCCTCCAACGACGCCAACTGCGAAAGCATGAAGGCGACGCCGGAATCAGCGTCGCGCATACGCAAATCTAATTTGCGCACCCCCACGTCAAGACCGAAGCGTTCTGCCATCGCGTCAGTAATCGTGAAAGAATCCTTGAAATTAAACTTCATTTATCAACCCCCAATCTTGAGAGAAATCACCGAAAGGCCGTCCTTGGCGGCGTCCTTGCGCCACACAGCACCGTCGACCTTCACAGCGGCCGTCGTTCCGGTACCCGCAGACTTCACAAACTGGCCGAGAACATCGGTACCCGTACCGACATAGACAGGATCCCCGGCTTCCACTTCTTCACCTGCGACGACGTAGATTTCGCCCAACGTAAGGACGGTGCCCGTGCGAGTCGGCGGCAGGCCGAATTCGGCGCCGGGCGCCGTATCGAACGAATAGTCACGGATGAGAATCCCGAGAATTTCGGTATCGGAAGCGCCGAACGGCTTGCAACCACGAGCGCCGTCGCGGACAACAGGCGTGCCGTAAGGAATGACGGCGTCGGTCTTGTTCTGCGCCGTGATGCGATTGGAAATCGCCAACGGCGACGCAATCTGCCCGGCGTACCCTTCCTCGTGATAGAGGCGTACGTTCTGAGTAATAGCCATTTAAAGCTCCTTGGTTACTTTTTGAGATTGAGACCCGTCTTCCACGCGTCCCCGATCTTTTTGCGGTTCTCTTCGGCGGCGTCTTTGTCCTTGTCTTTGTCTTCGTCCTTGTCGGCGTCATTGACTTTGTTCGCAACGGCGTCGGCCACCTTCGTCTTGGAAGACTTGGCTGCGCTCTTGTCAGCGTCAGCCACCATGCAGTCGAAATAGGCCTTGACGTAGTCTTCGGACTTGTCGGCGAGATCAATCTTTGCGCCAGACGCCTTAATGGCTTCGCGCATGATTTCGTCGGAAAGAAGCGAATCGCAGACGAACTTTTCGCCGCCGATCGTCTTCGCCTTTTCGCGAAGTTCCATCGCATCCTTAAACAACTGATGGATCTGGGCGTCAGACGGAATCTTTTCCTTCGTGTCTTTCAACTGCTTCTGCAAATCAGCGATCTTCGCGTCCTTTTCAGCCGAAGTCTTGTCGAGCACCGCCACCTTGCTTTCGGCGTCTTTTACCTTCGCGGTCATTGAGGCGATTTCGTTTTTGACCGCGTTTGCCAATGCCTCATCGTTGAGAGCGATCGTGACCGCCCCAATGTTCACGTCCATGGGTTTTCCTCCGTTTGGATCGTTGTCAGCAATTCGGGCACCGCCTGCGCGGCCCCGTCCCACAATCGCCACGTGGTTGAGCTTGATGCTCTTCACAATGGCGTCGTATTTCGTTCCGTCCGGCGCTACGCCGGGCTTGAAATCCAAGTCGGCGTCATAGCCGGCGGAGATTTCGACCTTTCCCGCTTCAACGGCTTTGATAGTCGAGGCGTCCTTGATAAGCAGGTCGCACATGACGTATTCGGGCGCCGTGGGATCCCGTGTTCCCTTGCTGATGACCGTTCCCTTCGAAAGGCGCGAGAAGTTCTCGGCGCCCACGTTTTCTTTCGGGTGATCGTTGGTAATGTCAGCGTTGAGGTAGTCAGCCAACGCACTGTCGGCAAACACCACCTCGGGCGGGCGGTAAATGTTGAAAAGCTTGAAAGCCTTGTCGCCTTTCAGCCCCAGCTCCAACCCGTAGTAGCGTTGAATGCCGCTACGGGCGACTCGGGCATGACATTTGAGGTAGCCCTTGTCGTCGTAGGTGCGGGTGGAGTGAACGGCATAGGAGCCGCGGTCAAGCATTCCGCAATCAAATAAATTCATGAAAGACCTGCCTTTTTCCTAAAGGCTTCGACTTCTGAAGAAAGTACTGGGACGGCCACACATCGGCACCTGATCGGCATTCCGGGGGCGACTTTCTCGCCGTCCACTGTCGGCAATTGATCCCAGCGATAAACCCCACGTCCGTAGGGCGTCATGGCGTTACCCGCGTGAACGTGGGACGGGCGGACGCGTTCGTCGTTTGACGTGCTCCAACGGAAGTACTTAAACCCCGCGGCTTCCTGCCGCGCCCGATTGACCGCACTTTGAACTTTGGCCGTTTGGTCTCTGGCAATGAGCGCCGCCCGGCTTCGCGTTACGCCGTAGGACTGAATCGCGTCGATGATCTGTTTCGACCGAACGCCCTGCATCATGTTTTGAAAAACGATGTCGGCTACCGCGTTCAAGTGTTGGGACGCAATGGACTTAATGAGCTGCACGTTTTGCTGCGTTGCCATCTGCAACACGCGCCGCAATGTCTCGTCCTGATAGATGTTGAGGGCAAAGTTTCGGTCGTTGAAAAGCGCAATCTGCCGCACAAAGGCCGAGGCATACTGCGCCGCCAACGTGTCAAATACGGGAGAGTTCCACGCCGTCCGAATTCGGGCGAGCAATTCATTGACGTCCACCTGCGCCGCATCCATGACGCCTTGGGGCGCCGGAAGATTCGGCACCACCTGCTCTATGACGTCATTGCTTATTCTTTTCAGGATTCCCAGCAGATTTCTGAGGTACGCCACCTCCGGCGCTTTCGGCGCCCGCTTTGCCAGTCTCTTCTGTACCGTCTTCAGCGGGATTTTCGTAGAGCTGCTCCAGGGGGAGCTGCTTTTCGATGTTTTCAAGTTCATCTATCCGCTCCTCGTCGAACGTGTACTTCTCCGCTGCCTGCAAGTTGCGCTGCACCTGCGAGACCGTGATGACGCCGGCATCGAGATACGCCATGTCGGCGTCCGCCTGCGTCTTATTGGCCGTCGCCAAATCCATCGGACTGGGCGTAGAAAGCGGTTTCCATTCGTAGTTGAAGTCGTCGGGGAATCCACCCGTCGCCGAACGAACAAGCACCTCGTCCAACTTCCGAAGGGCGGGGTCGAGGACGTCGTTTTGCAGCGAACGCAAGTAGTCGTTGTAATTTCGAAGGTCGCTGTCGCCGGTAGCATTCAGGCCGCCGGGCGACATTCCGAAGAGTTTCGTCATCGGCGTATGGCACGCGCCGGCGATCATCTGCATCTGCTTTTCGAGCAGGGTGTCGATGCCCGTGTATGTGACGTTTTTGCGCTCGAAGTCTTCCGTGTCATCCAAAAGTGCCAAATGGACGACGGACTTCATCAGCTGGAACGTTTCGAACCGCTTTTGAATCGCCTGGTCTTGGTCGGTGGAAAAGTCCGAGGCCATCCCCTGTCGCTTAATGACGTCGACATTGAATTCCTGCAACGATTCGCCGACGCCGCCAATAGCCGACAAGAGGTCTTCAATCGGCTCTAGCGCCACGCGAAGGGTCGAGTCGCCCCACCCCTGGTTCATGTAGCGAAGACGCGGCGGCAACGTTTCCCCGGCAAGGCGCACAATGTGCGAAGGATGCACCCGCGTGTTCTTTGCGTTTCCGATCAGGTATTCCGTCGGCATCATGAAGTCGGGCGACTCCACGTCCAAAACCTGAATGCCGATGCCGCTTAACCAATAGCGATCGAGCACCAGGAGGTTTTTCAGGCTACCTTTGCCCAGCCGCTCAAGATTCAGCGGCCGCGACAAATCCTGATCGGTAATCATGACAATCGCTGCGCCACCGTAAAGGCGCGCCCAGCGATAGCAATCGCGGACGGCATTTACAAGCCCGACGCGGTCTTCTTCGATTCGGATTTTGTCGGCGTCATCGCACTTAATCTCGCGCCACTCGCGGGTAATGTCCGCCGGGATAGTGTTGATGATGTTCTTCGCAAGCCACGACGACTGATAGGCGGCCTCGTATTCGAGCCAATTGGTTGCAAGCCCATCGAACCGCCAATGCCCGTGGCTGCGCTTACTCTGCATCGTCCCAAGGCCGGTGGCAAAATTGACAAGGCCGTCCGCGACACGGGCGCCGAGGCGGCGTGTGTCTCTCGTTTTTGTCTTCTTTTTCATTTGCTACAACATTTCAGAGTAAGGGATGACCTTCGGGTCAAGCATTTGACTGATGGCGTCGCACATAGGATCGATCTGGTCGTCATGCAGATGGGTGTCGTCTTTCGTAAACGCCTCGCATTCCGCGATGAAGTCGTTCACAAACGGTGCCCCGTCCGGCAGGTAGACGTAACCCGCCTGAATGAAGCCCTGCACGTCCATAACGCGTTCAAGCTTCGACCTCGACCGTTCAATCGGCTGCACCGGAATCCGTGGGCGTCCGGCGCCACCGCGCGTGATGCGCTGAATAAGTTCCGTCCCCGACGACTTGTCTTCAACAAAAAGCCGACGCAACGGGCTTCGTCGGTCGGCTTTCTGTTTCGCCCAAAAATCGGGGACCCTTCGTTCGAGTTCCCAGGCCTCGAATTTGTCGCGGAACATATCGAGGAGGTAAAGGTTGTTGTCCTCTCCAAGCCCCCAGCATTCCGCCACCTGGTAGTCGTTCGACTCTTTTTCCTTTTGAGCGGTATCCACAAACACGGCCCGCCACTTCATCTTCGGCGCCACCGTGTAGCGCTTGAACCACGCCCCCTTCAGAATGCCGCCGCCCAGCGGCGTAGGCCGTTGCTGGTATTGCCCCGCGAAGACGTAGGAATTCTTCGAGGCCATAGCCTTCAGGCGCTCGAGCGAGTGCTTTTCAGGCCACAGGGCGCGTTCGTGATCCGTCCCTTCGTCAAGAATCGCCGGAAGAATCAGCTGCTCGAAGTGGTACTCCTCATCCTTGAGCAACATCCCGCAGAAGTCTTCCTCGTGGATTCGCTGCATGATGACGATGCAGGGCGTCCGCGGGGAATTGAAACGGGACTTGATAACCGCGTCCCATCGGCGATTAATGTTTTCGCGAAGTGTTTCGGAATGCGCGTCGGTAGGCTTCAGCGGATCGTCAATGAGTATGCAGCCGCAAAAGCCGCGTCCGTCTTCGAAATCGTCCACCTTGCCGGCGCCGTACCCCGTCACCTGTCCGCCTGCGGCACGGGCAAGAAAAACGCCGCTCTCCGTGGTTTTCCACGCGTTGGCGGCGTCTTTGCAAAGCCCGATGGGCCACAGCTGTTGGAATTCCTGCGACTTAATGAGGTCGCGGATGGCGTTCGAGTTATCCAGCGCCAACGCTTCCGAGTAGGACAGGTGGATGAATTCGCACGACGGGTTTTTCATAAAGCACCACGCCGTGAACATTTTCACCACCAGCTCCGTCTTGGAGTATCGCGGCGGCATATTGATGATTAGGTGCGTCGTCTCTCCGTTGAAAACCCGCATCAGGGCTTTGGTGATTTCGTGGTGATGCCACGAAAAACGGAATTTCGCCCCATGCTGCAGGGAGAAGAAATACCGGACAAAAAACTCAAAATCCTCCTCGCAGCGCTGTTTGATTCGAGACAGCAGCTGTTTGTCGGTTATTTTCATGCGTTCCGTCGGGGCATAAAAAAAGGCGCCCCGAAGGACGCCCCTTTGCTAACTTCACAACTTTAGTCGACGATCAGCTCTCCGTTTTCGTCGAAAAGTTTCTTTACTCGCTCAAATTCGGCCTCGCTGATCTGGCCTTGTTTCATGGCGCTGCTTTCCGCAATATCTGAAAGCGTCACACTCTCGCCCAACATTCGGGAAATAAAACCAAATGTATACCGCTGGCCGTTGGTTAAATCAACGTACCAGCCGCGATCAATATCGCTCGGAAGTTTTTTCTTGGGCTGCGCCATTACTGTTTCTCCATTTCGACAAAATACACGTCGTCGCGCTCATCATACCCTACCAATCGCCCCTTCGTTCCCGGGGCGAACAAGAATTCATTCTCCTGCGGGCTGATCGAGTGATTTTTCATCGCAATGGCGTGGGTTCCTGCCTTCACCCGGAAGGCTATCGTGCATCGATCGTTTCCACCAAAAGATCGGGCAACAAATAAATTCGTTGAAGTCGAAACAAATCCTTTTTCTGAATATTGCCCGTCCTTGGACAGGATGTTCTTCAGGGCCCGTTTGCTTATCCCGCGATAAACGGTGCAATCCTTTTTGATTTCATTGGCCTGAATAGCCGCTTTAGCGTCTTCGATATAGGAATCGAAAACCGCCTTTCCGCCGATGCTTTGATAATCCTTTCGATATTCCCTCGGAACCTTACCGTCTCGAAGGATCCCGTTAATGATGGCGCACTGTGCGGACACCGAATACTCCTCCAACGCCGCGTGCTGAGATTCCGTCGCCTTACTTCCGCACCCCGTTTTCGCCAATCGGATCGATGCACGTTCGTGTTCGGTCAAATCTTCATAAACGGCGTCGTAGCTCTTCTTTGCAGCCTTGAAAGCTTTCTGCGCCTCTGGCGAGGTATCAATCTTAAATTCGCTACGCCCGCTTGCTGCTTTTGAAGTCGATTTTGTCGATGATGCCGTGGCTTTCTGTGAGGGCTTTTTCCACTCTGAAAATTTGGACGAAAACGGTGATTTCTTTTGCGGCGGGACGTATTTCTCGGTTTTGGTCTTCTAAGTCAGTGCCTTGGCGATTTTGTAGGATGTTTCGGCTTTCGGCTCGGCGCCCGTGCTTTTGCTCTTAGTTGCAGCCTTTGCCAATGTGGTTTTCTTTTCGCTCTTCGCTTCTTTGGCGGGCGCCGAGGCCTTCTCTTTGCCCTTCTTACCCAGTTCCGAGAGTTTCTTCCCGTTGAACTTTCCGCCCATCCCGGCTTTGATCTCGCCGGTCGCCCCGTCGATTTTGACGTGTTGTCCGTCGTTCTCGTCACCGTTCGGATGCACTGTAATCCACCGATCCACGCCGTCGATAAGCACGCGTTTAAGCATCAGAATTCCTCGTCGAGCACCTTGTCCACAATGGCTTTCTGGCGTTCCGTCAACTCTTCGGACGCCTCAACCTGAATCGGCGCACCATCGGCGCCCGTCATTTCCTGCCGGCTCGTTTCCTTCCAGCCGCATCGCGACTTAAGGTAGAAGATCGTCGCGGCAATGTTTCCGGCCTTGATGTGCTCCATCAGCTTCCCGCCGACGAACACATTGGCCTTGGCCTTCCCCTTTTTTATGGCCTGTTCAAATTGTTCACATTGTTTCTTCCGTCGCCGCAGTGTCGAATATGAAATCCCCAGAGCCCGAGCGATCTCTTCTTCGCTATCACACCACTGTGCGTACTGCTCCACCTTGGCCAGATCAATCTCAAATTTCGTAGCCATGGCAGTTTCCTTAAAAAATTTACCGAAGAGTACGGGGCAGTTCCACGTTTCGCCGAGTTATTGATACGCCTCAAAGGGTTAAAAACTCCGCGGTCGCTGGGTCACCTCTTCGGCAAAATTCAGTGCATCAGAGAATTGAAAGTCGCCCCCGTTTCTTCGAGGGTTGCTTCTTTCCCTGTCATTTCCTGCCAACGCTTGACGATCACATCCACATATCGCGGATCCAGTTCCATCAAACGAGCAACTCGTCCGGTCTCTTCCGATGCGATCAGAGTCGTTCCAGAACCGCCAAAGCTATCGAAAACCACGTCACCTTTCTTGGAGCTGTTTTCAATGAGATACCGGAAAAGCTCCACGGGCTTCATCGTCGGATGAACACCGTTTCGCGTTGGCTTATCAAACTCGAGCACCGTCGACTGAGAACGGTCGGAATACCATTTGTGCGCCGCCCCTTCTTTCCAGCCATACAGGCAAGGCTCGTGGCGCCACTGGTAGTCCTGACGCCCCATCACAAACATATTTTTCGCCCAAATAAGGCATTCCCGGACAGGCCAGCCGACGTCACGGCAGGCGCCGCGGAAATTGAATCCTTCGTTGTCTGCGTGCCAAATGTAAAAGACTGCCCCTGGCTTCATGACCGTGTCGGCCATGGAAAACGCATCAACGAGAAACTGGCGGAACTGCCCGTCTTCCATGTTGTCGTTTTGAATGGTGAGTGCATCTTTGGTGCCGCCCTCGTAGGCGACGTTATACGGCGGGTCGGTCAGGTACAGCGAGACAGTCGGAGTACCCCCCCCCGTGTTCCCGAATAACTTTGAAATATCATCTGCCGAGCAAGAATCGCCGCACATCACCCGATGGGCGCCAAGGATCCACACATCACCGCGTTTCGACACCGGGTCTTCCTGCGGCTCCGGTGCCTCATCCTCGTCACCGTCGGCGGATTCCGTCGGGGTTGCGAGCAATTCGTCAAGCTCCTCATCCGAAAACCCCGTAAGTTCGAGATCAACGCCCGCGTCCTTCAAGTCGCCCAATTCAAGGGCCAACATTTCGTTATCCCACCCGGCGTCCAGCGCGAGGCGGTTATCCGCGAGAATGTAGGCGCGTTTCTGCGTTTCGGTGAGATTCTTCAGCTCAATGCACGGGACTTCGGTAAGTCCGAGTTTTCGCGCCGCCAACGTCCGCCCATGCCCGGCAACGATACCGTTTTCGCCATCGATGATGATCGGGTTTGTCCACCCGAATTCTTTGATGGACGCTGCAATACGTGCCACCTGTTCGTCGGAATGCGTGCGGGCGTTTCGGGCGTACGGGATCAGGTCTTCGACCTTGCGGTACGTGACTTCGAGCTGGTCAGTCATGGCGAAAACTCCGAAGAATAAAAAACCCGGCTTGCAGGGCCGGGCCAAAAACACAGCACGTAAGGTGCGGTGCTAAGGTAGACAAGAAAAAAGCGCCCACGATGGAGCGCTCTAAGAAAACTTTACTCGTTAATTTTTAGGTCTTTGAACCTTTGGGAAATCTCAACGGACTCCCTTGCAGATACAACCGCGCGTATCTTTGCATCCGTCCAAAAATCCCTATAGCAGGGCACCGACTTTGATTTCAGGCACTGTGCCTTCTCCTCTTGCGTCATGAATGCCGCCTTTTGTACGGCGCCCCTGACATACATCCGCGTCTGAAACGCCTCAAATCGGCGACCGGCGTTCACAGATTCGACCGCATAGCTGTAAGCCTCTTGGCGAACCTTCTTCAAGTTGAGAAAGCGGCAATCTTTGGTAATGGCCGACTGCTTATATCGGTACAAGCCGCGACAATTCAAAACCACGGGGATGTTTTCAGGCAACGCCTGCAGCGCCTTCAGGTTTTCACCCTTACGAATTACGCCAAAGACGAACCCGATGTTTTGCCCCTGAAAGTCCCCGTCCAAATAAAACTGGTGGAAACCGGGATCGTAAAAAACCGTCTGGTCAACTCCCTGAGACGTTCCAAGCACCAAAATCCGGCTATTTCCGAGCCGTTCCTTTTGTTTGTAGAAATCGGTCTGAACCCAATAAGAAAGGCCTCCAGCCGTCGTTTGCTCCATGCCTTTTTTATCGGCATAAAACCATTGAAACGGCTGCACGCCTTGGCCTACCGTTTCCGGCGTGAGTTCCGAATCAACCACGACGTCACGCAGTAAACGTTCCTCCACCGCATCTAATTTTCCAGCGTGAACTCCAACGGCTACCGACGCAAGCAATGCGGCAACAATCGCCCGTTTCATGCTTCCTCTCCAAGCTTCAACAATGAAGAAAGCCTATCACGGCGCCCGCTAAAATTACAATTTTTCACACTATCGCGGGGAAGTTATGACAGTTGGCGAATGGATTTTTCTAGGTGGGGTCATCTTAATCTTCTCATGGCCGTTCTTTAAAGGCATAAAAGAAGGACTCCATGGAGATACAACCCAAAATAAACGAAAAAGCAAAACTTTCGATCCGAACCTCATCCGGCGAGAAAGTTATCAAAAAGCAACGAGCCTAACCCTGAAAATGGTTTCAGGCCTCTCTGAGGAGCAAAAGTCTCAGATCCTAAATTTTTACGCAGGAATCAGCGACGATACCTGCACCCGTTCCCCCGGCGTTGCCGGTCTGATCGAAATCATCGGCGACACACCTTTCCGCTGGGCTGAGTGGGACTATTGGCAGCCAATTTGCGTCCAAAACCGCGTCATGTCCAACGGGATGCGGCTTTATTGCGCTCCATATTCCGCGCGGCAAAGGAAACCGCCGCTGAAGGCTGCCGAAGTCTCACCCACCGAAATCCTGCAATTGCTCGACTACACCATTTTCTGCCGAGCCACCATTCTTGCAGACATTCAGCGGAATAAGTTTCTTAAACATTCTTCTCTGATCGTCTACGACTTTGAATTTGATCGAAGGCTGGCTGATATGGCTGAAAACAAAAGCAATCCATGGAAATACAAGGTTGAACCGAAATTCCCGGGCGGGTTAGCCTCAGCGCGGATGACTTCGTAACGAAAAAGCCCCAGCGACTGAGAAGATCACTGGGGCTCGTTATGTATTTCGTCCGAGCATGACGAGGGAGCCAATCGGCTCCCCTGCTAACTCGGCTGATCACACAGCTTCAAATTTGATAACCGATTTGTATCAGATTTCTCCAGTTTTGTCAATGGCCGCCGTATCAATTTTCATGCGTTCCGCGATATTTCGTATCGAGCAAAGCGCTGCTCTTATTCGGCGCCCGACTTCACGCATAGGAATCTTTAAAAACCGCGCTAAGTAGTACGGGTCGTTAAACTTCCCGAAATACCAACACAGGAGAATGCTTTTGTTCTGCAACACAAAGCCCCGGCTTCGCCACGCCCTGTCAATTAACCATCCGTCGCGAATCTGCGCCTGTGTGAGCGGAGGCAAAGGTTCCGGGTCTTCGGGGTTCTTTTCCGGGACGTGGCCGCCATACTGCAGCATGGCACGGTAGAGCGGCGTTTCCGTTGTTCTCGGACGATCTTTCGTCACCCGAGCCCAAATCTTGCAGCGTTCGTCAATGTCGGCCAATTCCTGAGGGATGATCTCGCAGTTCCTCATTTTTCCGTATCCTAATCGTCGATTGTGTAAACAATGATTTTTATCGAATCGCCAAAGGCGTAGCTGTAGGCCTTCTCGGCACTGATGCGGGACACCAACGCGTCGTCGGCAAAGACCACGCCATTCATGCCGTCGAGCACCGCCTTTTTAAGGTTGTCGATATCCGGCTTCGTTGTTTTCGGCACTACAACTTTTTTTATCAGCTCCAATTTGCGTTTTTTCGACCAAGACTGCGGCGGCGTGTAGTAGAAATAAGCCAACACCGTCACGGCGCCCGATTCGACCCGGCTAACACCGGCGTCCGCCATTGCCCGCCGTGCCATCAGCGCGATCTGCTTTTCAAAGGCCTGAGTTTTCGCCGGCGTGTACGTCCGTCCGGAACGAGTGAACCGCGGGCGGGCTTTCGGAACGGCCACCACGGGCGCCGTGAATTCGATTCTCATTGTTTGGCCTCCCGCGCCTTGCGATTCTTCTCCATAACGCCGTCGTACATTCCGCGGTCGAAAGCCGCTTTTTCGTCCTTCGACATACGGCAAATGCTGGCATCAAACTGCGACGAACTGAAGCCCCTCATAGCGCAGTCGAAGCCCTGACGGTAGGCCGCCTGTTTCTTTGATTCTTTTTCGCTCATTTCGATTCCTTCTTCGGGCGGAGTTCGTGCAACCATTGACGGGCGAGAATCGTCAGTTCGCTGGGAAGTTCCTGCACGGCTTCAGAGTTGACGATTGCCGGAAGAACAATCATCGCGGCAGCCTGTTTTGTGTTGGGGATGAAAGCGTTTGTTAATCCCACGGCTATCAATACAGGCACCAGCCACTTCAACAAACCTACGGCTGTTTTCTGCTTCTCGACTCCGTTGTGGTATTGACGCTCATAATCATCGCGATTAGCCACCCACGAAAAGCAAAAGAAAACCGTCACTATTGCAATCAAAACAAACGAGATAGTTAGCAAGATGCTGATTTCATCGAGCCGCGTAATCCAATAAATCGTCCAAGCGGAAATCGTCATTTTTTCCTCCATGCCATTAAGGCCGCCGTCAATGTGGCGAAGAGACAAAAGAGCGTGGTCATACGTGCTACCGGCGCCCCCAGTAATGTGTCTACCGTGGAATACACCACGGTGAGCACCACCATCAGCGCCATAAATCCAATCAAGACCAAAAGGCCAAGAGCCATACTTTTGCGTCTCATTTTTCCTCCTTGTTTTCGGTTTCAGAATCCAACAACTGGCTCACGTGCCGGAGCTCCCGGGCAAGTTGCCGCACATCGTCACGGGTCAGGGCAAATGAAGCCCTCCAAAGAAGACGGTTTCCTTGTCGGTTGTAGACGATTACGTTTCCGTACCTGAGTGGCGCCCGAAACGCGATAGACAATTCGAAGGCGTCCTTTTCGGGACCAACGACAGTCGTGTAATTCATTTCTGCTCCTTCTGTTGGGCGGAGATGTGTTCCCCGTGCCGAATCAGCGACTTTCCAATAGCTACGGCCTCCTGCGGCGTCAGTTTGGCGACTGCCACGGCCTCTTCAATGATCGACAGACGGACACACTCTTCTCCAGCATCCAGGCGGACTTCGGTGCGTCCAGCGTAGGTTTCATCTTCCAATCTGAAAACCGTCATCTCTTCTCCTTCTCTTTGAGTTCCCGGATGGCATTGATCGCCAACTCACCGCAGGCAAATTGAGACGGTTTCCAGTCGAGCGGAACGTTTACGGCTCTCCACAGGCCGTCGTCAATTCGAACCATCACGACGGGCGGTTTCAATTGCAAAATCCGCACTTCGACAAACCACTTGTGATAAACATTGAGTTCCGGCCCAAGTTCCCGCTCTTCGACCGTCTCGCGGTAAATGACGGAACCGGGTTCCACGCACAAATAGGTTTCGGTGCTCATGCCACCCCCTTCTTTTTAAGTTTTTCGATGTATTCCACGGCGAGCCTTTTGCAGGCCGCCTCTGTCATCTGCCAATCAGGCGGCACCGCCTGCTTTTCCGACAAGCCTTTCCGAAGTCCGACCAGCACGTAATGCGCCCCCTCAACGTCGGACGGCGCCCAAACGACGACGTCCCACCGGTCAACAGCGGATCCTGTGATTTCTTTTTCTCGGACAATCACACCACACGACTTTCCGAAAACTTCCGATTCGAGGCGCGTTAGGCGCCCCAAAGCAATACCGACACTCATTTGTCCTCCTTGCTTTCAAGGTACGGTCGAGGTAGCGGACGCCACGCCTTTACTTTGTCGTTCCCCTCGGGGCAGTGAAACCATGTGCCATCCCAATACGCAACCTCAACCATTAACCCGCATTCCGCAGTAACAACAGTGATTAGGACGCGCGTTTTCGACACTGGCTTGAATTCCGGAAACGGATACCACTCCCGCCTCATTTGTCCTCCTCCCGGTCTTCCCAAAAGACGCCGTTTTTCCGACAAAGGCCGACCATGCTGTATCCGCTGTTCCGTGCGGCCATCTGCCAAAGCAACGGCTCCAGCGGCGTTTGTCTTTCGTGCGTTTTGGCCGGGCGGATGAAGTTCTTGCGTTTGTCATGCGGCCCCGGATTCCAAGGGAAAGAAATCACTCCCACGCCCTTCGCATCAGGATCGGATTCGAGAATCTTCACAATCTTCGCGGCGGTGTTTTCGTCGGCGCAGAAATAGAATTTGTTGCAGTGCTTCAAATACCCGCGCCACTTCTCGTCGGACGTGAAGTCCTGTAGGCAACTTTTCGTTTCCACGATAACCACCTGATGGGTGCGGTTTTGGACGGCGATAAAGTCAGCCCGTTGTTTCGTGAAGCCCTGCACCCGTTCGTCACCGTGGTAAAGCGGCAAACCCACCTCACGGCTTACGGCGAAACCTTTGAGCGCGTAGTAGTACGCAAGGTCACGACAAAACCACAGCATCCGGGCGCGTTTTTCCTTCGGGAGTTCCATTACGCATCCTCCCTAAACGCAGCCGGAAGTTTCGCCCACGCGAGCAAGTCGTCCTCTTTCGCCATAGCCCACGGCCAAAAGTCGTTGAGCTCGTTGAATTCGTCACGGATGACGTAATTCGGCTTACCTTTCAGCGTTACCAAATAGCCACCCGATTTTTTCGGGAAACCGTCGTTCTCTCTCCAGTCTTTCCCGGTCGGCTTCACCGGATTCCACCGCACAGGAACATTTGCCGCTTGTTTTTCAAGTTCCCGCAACATCTCAGCAAGGGTGATTTCAGGAACAGAAATAAGGTCTAAACGCTGCATAGCGCGGGCGGCTTGTTCCTGCTTTGCCAACAAATACCGACGAACCTCCTTTGTCGGCCACTTCCAATCCCGTCCATCTTTCTTTGTGTACCAAATTCCTTTATTTCCGCGGTACTCTTTGCTTGCCCTAGCTGCAGAAACACCCAAAACCAGCGCGACCTCACGGGTAGACAAAAACTCTTTCATGCCGCCTCCTTTTCCCACGGAAAACCACCCACCAAACGCCACAAATGCAGGCAGGTGTTATGCGCATTGACGTACCGCGAGCTCTTCGGGTGAATCTGAATCACCTCGTCTTCGTCATCCCAGAAAAGTTGCTTCACAAAGCACATCGTGTCCCAGTCCGGGCACTTACTCGACCCACGTACGACGACGGAGACGTGTTCCCACATCACGCCGTTGTCCTCATCAACAGACGAGATAACTTCGAGCTTTCGCCCCCGGAACGGGATGATGTGCGCCTGCATCCCAAAGACGTTCGCGCCGCTATCAACCGCGAATTGCTTTAAAACACGATGGAAACTCATACCGCCTCCTTCGCGCCAAAATCATGAGAAAGGTTGTCTTCCGCCTCACCACGCGACGCCTTCAGCACACGCAAGGCGCTTTCCAGGTCTCGAATCAGCTTGCGGGCCGACTCCTCAGAGAGATCAGTAGTAACGCACCACGCGCCGTTATCCAGTTCGGTTTTGACCTCAACCGAAACCGTCTGAAACGCCGGATCAGCCAATACATTGAAATCAACATCGTTAATCATTCCGCCTCCTTGTAGAAAACAATCTTCCACCACTTCGCAATACCCGGAAACCTTCTTTAAATCCTGTGGCTAAATCTTCTTTCCAAGTCTCTTTGTTGAGAACGCCGTATTTCGCTCTCATGTAGGACTTTTCACCGGCCTGCGTGAAATGCGGTGGATCAAAAATCACCAAGTCAAAACGCCCTGTCCATTCCGCCGGGAGATTCCGAAAATCCTGAATCACATCCGGTGATACGTTGCACGGACGGCCAATCTTTTCCGTTAAATCTTCATGGCGAATATCGCAAGCAAGAACCCGCGAATCCGTTTGATCTGCGTAAAAGCGGCGAGCGCCGCAACACATATCGAGTACGCGTTTCATTCCGCATCCTTGTACGAATAAAGCACCACTACTTCGTCTTTGCTCATGCCTCCGGCAACGTAAAACCCACTGGTCGCCGCCGGGCATTCCATGTCGAGAAGACCGAAGTTCATTAAACGCCCCAGAGCCGCCGACGCATCCCCTTCCGTTACCTCGGCCTTAGCCATGAGTTCCTTGAGCGTTAGCGGGCGATCTGAGGCCCTTAGCGCGGCTATGGCGATATCAATCGAAGAACGTGCCATCGTTATGCCCCCGGAGGAAGGCCGGCGTCTTCAGCAAACTCGGTGACGTCCGGCATAAAGTTGTGAGTGAATGCCTGGGCAGGCGTTGCGCGAGTGCGATAGCTGACCCAGTCGAAAACGAAAGCCCGACCACCGTTCTCGCGAAGACGGTCGAACGCACGGTCGCCGATAGCCTTCTCGATACCAGCCAAGTCAAGGTTCGAAATCAGGATCGTCGGGCGCATATGCTCATAGCGGTCATTAAGCACCGCAAAGAGCAAGTTTTGTTCGTTCACGGATCCGGCTTGCACGCCGACCTCATCCATAACGAGAAGGTCAACGCCTGCGTAAGCATCAATTACCTGCCGCTCGGTCTTGACCGCTGTGGTACCCCATGTTTCGCGAATACTGCGTACAGTCTTTGCTACGCTCGTAAAAAGCGCCGTCTTACCGGCCCGCTTTGCAGCCATAACCAACGCGCAGGCCAAATGCGTTTTTCCCGTCCCCGGGTTCCCGCAAAGAATGACGGAGCGTCCGAGGTGAATGTTTTCGTCCATCGAGGCGACGTAGTCTTGAAAAAACTGCTTCACTTCTTTTTGTCCGGCGGTTTCGGCGACATAGCCGTCGATCGTCTTCCCCTGAAAACGCATCGGCACCGCAATCTGACCGTAGGCTTCGACCTCTTTCGCTTCGCGGATGCACTCAGGACACCCGGCGCGACTCATACGGGCGCCGAACTGTGCGTTTCCTAACCATCGGCGATACGTCAGCGGGTAATCCCCGTGGCGTTCGCAGTGGCCGACAGAGATCAACTCCTGCCAGTTGCCGTTTGTGTCTTTGTAGGCTTTCATGGCTTCTCCTTTCCTTTTCAAATTCCCCGTGAGATGATTAAGGCGAATTCCCCAACCCAACCATCAACCACCTCACGGAGGAAACCGTTGTTTGATTCCATAATGTCCGCCGTCGCGGCATTCGCCAGCGTTGCTGTTTTGTACTTCGCCATAATCGATAGGAAGAAAAACCTTCCGAGAGTCCTTTATTACGAATACGAGGAGCCGTCATCCGAGTACGCCGTCGTTCGGCTCACCATTGCACCGGGGCAGTCCTTTGCTGAAATTGACTGCGTTTCGGCGCCCGGCTTTGAACTCGCCCGAACGGCGGACAACTTGCCGGGGTTTTGCATTGAGCACGCCCCTGCGTTTGGACATTGGTCGCCGTTCTTCTTCACGTTGCGACAATTGGTTCCGGGACGGGGCGATGAAACCATCTGCTTTTGTATTTCCCCGATTTCCGCGGACAAATACGTCATCCACTTGCGCATTCGGGACAAGCGTTTCCCCATCAAATACACCGTCACACCTTCGCAAATCAGCCCTAAGGATTGAAGCGTTTCAATCGTGAAAACCTCGCTCATGCCACCCTCCTAGAAGCTGCCATCCGGGTTAATGCCCCGGTGGTAGTCGATTTCGTTGCAATCAGGTACCGGAAGGGAACTGGTCTGCGGGCGGCGATTGACGAAAGTCGCGGGCGCCGGTTTGCTCTTGTCACTTCGGATCCAGTTCTGCCACGACTGCGCCCACCCCTTGTCCGAGCGCAGCTTCCCTTTGCCGTTGCCCTTCTGCCAGTAGAACTTGAACTCCGCGAACACCCGGTCGGGATCAAGATCAGACCGGACTTCGCGGCAGTACTCCCGCCAATCGTCCGGAAGGTCGGGAAGATCGAAGAGGTGCGTTGCCGCTTCCGGCGTTTTCCGTTTGGACGCTTGCGCTTTTTCATCCGCCTCAGGGGATTCGAGGCGAAACGCGTTGTCCTCTTCGCCCATGCCCGCGCACACGCACGCGTCTTCTTCTTTTTTATTATTTTCTTGGTTATTGGTTAATGGATTAATGGTTAGGATTCCATTTGCATTGCAAGTGCTTTCCATTTGCTCAGCATTTGGATATGCACTTGCATCAGAATCGGGCTTTTTTGCCCATCTTGACGCCGCCGCGTTCTTTCGTTTGGTGGACACGGCTTGCGCTTTTTTGATTTCTTCGTCGCAACGAGCCTGGTGGTACCCCGCGTCGTCCAAGGTGAAAAATCTTTGCAGCACGTATTGCATTGCCTCTTGCTCTGCAGGTGCATATCCACGTGCAATGCGTTTGCATTCGTCTTGCATAAGCGGACGCTCTTCCTTGTAGTACCGGACGAGCAAATCCATGTAGACGCCGCGCTCAGTCGGAGTCAGGTCGAGCGTCCCGGCGATCCAGTCGCCCAAGTGAAGCTGTACATAGTTCATACGGCCGCCGATGAGCATTACAGCTCTTTCGCTTCCGGATACAAATCCGGTCGAATCAATGAACGTGGGATGCCGGTGACATCAGAAAAATCGTTGACACGGTCAGCGCTAACACGTTTGTGTTTCCACATCGAAATCGTCTGCTTACTAACGCCAAGCTTTTCAGCAAGACATTTCTGGGTTTTGAATTTCAGCAACGCCAAGGAAACGACGTTGACATTCTTCAAGTCAAAATCCATTTAAACCTCACTCCGTCAATTTAAGTGAGACAATTATATCCATTTGAAGTGGCGTTTGTCCATAGCCCTTCGCCTACACAGAGTCCATTTAGGGTGTACTCTGTCAATTGCTTTTAATCCGGGAGAAGCACATGAACGACTACGAAGCCCGTTTTAGGGCGTTGCTGCTCAAACGCGGCCTAACCCAAGCAGAACTTGCAAAACAAGTAGGCAAGTCACGACAAGCGGCCAGTACGTGGTCACATGGAACGTTGCCAAGAGATGAGGAGACATTACAGCGATTGTGTCAAATACTCGGTACAACACCGTCATACCTGAGATATGGTGCTGGCGGCCAACCGGACAGTGCCGGGAATCTGACATCTAGTAAGGACAGTATCATGTTGAAGATTCTTCGCGATCCGGACGAGCAACTACGTCCGGCCATTGAAGTCATGCAAGTTTCTGTCGCGTGGCTCCGCTCATTTGTTCCGTCTTCGCCCTTAGACGAACTCAGACTCCACCTGGTGCGTGGCGACTCCATGGCACCAACCGCAGCTGCTGGAGACCTCCTCGTCGTAGATACTAGTGTCACAGACTACGATGCTGATGACCTGTATCTGCTCAAGAATCCCCGCGGAATCCACACGTTCAAACGCCTGCAGATGGTTCCCGACGGATTTAACATCATCAGCGACAACGTTCGCTATCCGCCGATTCTTGTTCCAACGTTAACGGGGTACAACGTCGTTGGCAAAGTAAAAATTATCGGCCATTTCTTTGCGCCATAACCCTCTGAGCGCAAAATCTTCTCATCGGCAAGAAACTGCGAAAACATAAACATAACATCGCAGAAGAAACAACATCGAAGTGCCGAATACAAAGCCGCCTCCGGGCGGCTTTTCTTTTGCCTTTAGCGTCCATCAGTTTTTGACATAGATCAACCTACCGTCAATTTGTCCACTCCAACTTGACTATTTTAAATAGACAAAGTACACTCCGTTTGTCAGTTTTAGATGGACAGAATCCACAACGGAGGCAACATGAAACTCAGCACCATCACTAGCGCATACGAACTCGAAGTCAACCGCCTCATCCGCGACTGCAAAGCGACGATCTCTCTCGAAACACTGAAGCTTATTGAAAAGAAGTACTGGGGCGAGCGCAGCTTGCTCGGCAGGATCATTTTCAACACGCAGTGCGACAAAGAATTCGAAGAACGCAACGAACTGATCGATCTCTACACAAAGAAAGATCGCGAGTTCTACGCCGCGACAGAGGAAGCGTTTCATCGGCGGATCAAGATGTAAGGAGCCTGACATGAACATCAACGCCGTAAAAGATTCCTACACCCTCGCCGTCAACAGTCTTATTAGCGACTGCAAGTACACCACCGCCCTCGAAACGCTCACCAACGAAATCGAGCCGCAGTTCCGCGCCATCCGGGCGCTTATTACGGACATCATCGCCAGGTGCCTCAACGCCGACATGGATTACGACGACTGGAACGAATTCCTCGGCGGTTTGGAACGCGACTTCTACGCCGCCCGCGATAAAGCCTTCCGCCGCCTTATCACCATCACGAAAAAAGGGGAATAGCCATGAAAACGCTCAAGGAAATGGTTGAACTCGCCGATAAACAGCCGGACTCCATCATCCGCAACGTCATCAACATTGCCTACTTCGGACTGGTCAACGATGACGAATCGGATGCCGACGACTTCACCGCAGACGATCTCGCCCACCATATTCGCGAGGGCGGCGGGTTTGTTCCTGAAGTTGCAGCCACCGTGTTGAACTGGATCGAGATCAACAAGTAGGAGCTAACGATGAAGAAGGAACTCGAACTCAACCTGCGCGGCACCTTCAAGGACGCCACAGAAAGCCTGCGCTCGGCGCCCAACCGGGATGCCGCTATCAAATGGCGCGGCGTGTGCCTGGGGTTCCTCCACGCGCTTACCTGCATGGAGGAGGAACTAGCAACTGACAAGGCGAAGGAATACCGGGCGCTCCGCGAATCCATTACGCCCCGCCTTGCAGCGGCAACGAAAGAAGCCATCAAGAAATTCGGGATCCTCTAAGGACAAAACCATGACACTCGCAGACCTCTTCACCGTACCGACTCCACGCGTTTACCGCGAATGCTTCCCCCGCCACCGGACTTGGAACTGGCGGCCTTGGGTGAAACCCGCCGCTGAGGCCGTTGCTTGGATTGCCTTCCTTTCCGCACTGATCTGGCTGATGGGAATCCACATGCCAACTCCGTAGGCAACCAAAAGGCCGCGAGCCTTTTGGCGAGCCGCCCGCCCGAAGTGAGATGAAGGTAATGATTCTTTCACTCGCTGGGCGGCTCACCAAAAAGCCCGGGGGTACGCGATACCCGAAGGCACAACAATAGGCGGACGACTGAACGATCCGTCGGAAGGCGTGAAAGACGCCGCGCTCAGATGCTTGCATGGCACACAAGTTGTGGGCGAGAGGCCTCAGCCAAGAGGACGCCGAAGCGAACGCCACAGGGCGGCACGCGGTGCTTAACAACACCCCTGCTTCGGTAAAGCGCTGTTACTTGCGCCGCCTGCCGTTTACCTCCTTTTTCCTTCGGTGGGCGACGCAAATAAGAGCGCTTGAGTGGGTCTTTTTAGGAACGTACGAAAAAATCGTACGTTTGGCAAAGAAGTTAAGCGGCTTTTTCGTGCCTTTTGATCTGCGGCCAAAGCGAGACGGACTCTCATACATATCTCATCCGCTTCGCTGTGGTACCAGCACAGGCCGCAGATCAAAGGGCGCCGAGCGGAGTGTGTGTAGTTTCGAGGTGGAAGGCGCGGGGTACCTACCGACATGACCCTGCGTTCTAAACGGGCAGGTGGTCACCAGTTAACCAGCCCGTGCGCGTCGTTCCAAGCGCCCGCCCCCTTTCTTCATTCAACGGAGTTTTCCATGTCACCTATTCCGGTAACGGAAATCACGGAGGCCGCCCGTCTGTCAATCCTGACGGGACTTGCTTCGCAGTTCAAGGTCGCCGCAAACGGCGGCCCCCTCAACCTTCAGCCGCTTTTGCAGATAGCAGAACGTCTTGGATTTCGGCAAACACCAACACCGAGACCACCTGCCGGCCCTTTACTAAAGCCACCGGCTAGCCGGACTATCGAAGATGAATACAACCAGTGGCGCTACCGCGAGTAGCGCCTTTTTTGGAGATTTACGCGGGTAATACGCGGGTATTTTTGGAGAACAACTGATGAGCTACGGAACGTTAATTCTTGGAGAAAGCGGATCTGGGAAAACCGCAAGCCTCCGCAACCTCGACCCAGCAAAGACGCTGCTGATTCAGCCAGTAAGAAAGCCGCTTCCATTCCGCGCTAAGGGCTGGAAAGAGTACCGAGACCGCAACGGCGGAAACATCATGGTCACCGACCAGGCCGCTGAAATCGTGAAGATCATGCAGTTGACGAAACGCGACATCATCGTCATCGACGACTGGCAGTACATCCTCGGCTTTCAGTATATGCACAGCGCCACCACGAAATTCAAGCAGGGCGAGGTGTTCGAGTTTTACAAAAAGATCGGCTATGACGGCTTCTCTATTGCAGAACAAGCAACGCTCCTCGCGCCGAACAAGCGCGTCTACATACTGGCGCACACGGCGACTGACGATTACGGGCGGGTCGGCATCAAGACGCTCGGGAAGATGCTCGACGACAAGATCGTGATCGAGGGGATGTTTACCACCGTGCTTCGGACGAAGGTCGAAGGCGGACGGTACCTCTTCTCAACACAGACGAACGGAAACGACACAACAAAAAGCCCGATGGGTCTCTTTGAAGACGCCACGATTCCAAACGATTTAGCCGCGGTCGACAAAGCGATTTGCGACTACTACGACATTGAAACGGCACCAGCTGCAGCACCTGCCTCGGCGCCCGTCTCGAAGCATCAACCCTTACCACCAACGGAGATACCTGAAGACATTACGGAAACGATAGAACCCGAAAACATCAACGCTTGACGTATTCCCGGTCGAAAGGCCGGGAATTTGCGAATTCATACCCATACATTTTTATTCACATTTGAGGATTTTTAGATGATTACCTCGTTCAACACTTCTCGCGAAAATGCTTCCTCGACGGACGCCACCCCTACTATTCGCGAGCCTGGAAAGTACATCTGCACGATCGTAATGGCCGACACTTTCGAACGCCACACGCAGAACGGAGACTACCAGTTCGTTCGCTTCCTTTTGCAGAACGATCAGAAACAACGCGCAACCATCGAACTTTGCGTCGCCGGCGGTAAAAGCGAATGGCAGAAAAAGCAGTTCGACGCCCTTTGCGTTTGCGCCAACGTCACGAACCCCAATTTCGTTAAGGCCAACATTAAAAACCACCGCCGCGGCGTTGCTGACGAACAGGTGGTTGAAGGCTACCGTTGCCGAGAACTTGAAAACAAGCGCATCGGCGTACTTCTTCAGCGTGTCTGGCGAGACTGGGTCGATAACCGCTCGGGCGAACTTCGCGAATCATTCGACCTGACTTTAGTTAAGCCGTTCGACCCTGAAACAGAACGAACCGCATCGGAAATTATTCAGAACGTAGAAAAGCCCACAAAGTTGGCTGCGGCCATTGAAGGCGCGATGAAAGATCGGGACCTGCGCAAGGGCGCCGGAAACAACCAACGCCCGGCATCTTCTAGCTGGGCCCCCGCCTCGGCGCCTGCCGCTCATGCTTCCACTCCCGTCTACGACGAGGATTGCCCGTTCTAACCACTGTCGCCCCCGGAAACGGGGGCAAAGGATGAAAAATGATTGAAGTGAAAATCCCCGAAGATTCGTCGCTGGTGTTTGATTTCGACAAGAACAACGAAGAGAAGCCAGTCTCCATCGGCGTTTCGTACATCGAGCCAGGTCAATTTAACAAAACGATGGTGGTTTTGGCACAGCTCAACGGCGCCCAACTCAAAGACATCGTCAGCCAAATTCTTGACGCGAAAAACCAACTGCTCAAAGCCTGCGCCGTGCTTGAAAAGCGCAAGGAATTGAGCGAAAGCGGCCTGTCCGTTTGATCTATCAAGGAGAAACTATCATGGAAATGTCTCTCAATCAGCTTGAAAAATCTTGTGGCGTCAGCCATTCGTCTATATCGTGGTTCTTCCGCAAAAAAGGCTTTCTCCCAATCGGCACAAGGAAAGGAGCCGGAAAAACCGGTAACCACGAGTATGTTTATGGCGAAGACGCCTGCAAAGCCGCCATTGAGTTTTATAGCGTGAACAAGGCAAAAGAATCGCCCAAAAACGAGTCCCCGAAACCTTCTGCGCAAAACAACACCGATATGGTCTCTGCTCTTCTGCTCGTTTCGGAATCAATGGAAAAGCAAAACGCAATATTGGAGCGGATCGCTTCAGCGTTGGAGAAAGCACCCCAGGGAATGACTACTGGCGTAGCTGCCAACTAACAACCAACGGCGGGGGCTTCCCCGCCTGTCGGAGGAATCATGATTGCAGCAAAGGAAAAGATGGAGGATCTGCGGGTAAAGCCCAGCGGCGCAAGCTGCATCGAGATCGAATTCAGCAACCGTCGCATCTTCAAGCACAACAAACACTACAACGCCTACCTCCTCGGCTTCAAGCAAGCATCCCTGCTGGCGCGGCGCCTGCTTCAGGTACCCGCCGTGGGGCACAAAATCGCCGAACAACTGACGTGGACGCCGTACCGCATAAAATCCAAAGGTATCGTCAACGCGCCCAAAGCCAACGGGCTTTATTTGGTGACCATGAAGTACAAGGATAATCTCTACCCAATTACATACATTCTTTATTACGACGCGCATCTCAAATATTGGGTGGATACCTGGGGAGAAAATTACGAAGAGACCGGCGCCGTAGTGTACGCATGGCGGACACTTCCGGCACCTTACGGCGAAATAAAGGAAAGATAATGGTACTCGACAGCATCATTTTCAAATTCATCTGGAAGGAGCCGGCCACCGCATCAAAGTGGGTCGGCAAACTCGAAATCGATGATGATCTTGGATTCTATGAGGCGCAACTCACCGAAGCGACTTTAAGGCCGCACACCGTCTTCACCGATGACGGCGACTTGCCGGACGACTACGAATGCACGAAAGAATGGGCGCTTTCCTTTATGGAAAAACTTCGCAAACGCGCAGTCCAAGCACTAAAAGAGGAGAACAAAAAATGATCCGCTACACACTGGAAGATAAAGGACGTCAGGAAGGTTTGGAAAAGGCGTTTCCGGGGTTCGGTGAAGACCTGCAGGCCGCGGGCGAAAGAGAGTTCGATGACCGCTACGACTACGTTGAGGTACCGCTTAGCGATTGCGGGGGCGTCCTTGGCGACTACACACTGCCCATCGCTAAGACTGCAATTCGTACCGAAGAGATGTACGACCCTCACGCGTGGAACAACTTCCCTCAAGTGACGCCGCCGGAGGGCGTACCAATGCGAGTCGAAGGACACTACAAGGCCTCCGGTTTCACTTTTTCGACAGCTATGTGCTACCAGTTCGGCAAATGGTATCCCCTCATAACCGTATCGATTCCGCTAAGTGACCTCACGATCGACCGCTTCCGGCCGTGGGATGAGGATGAAGAATGAAAACCACCATAACCCTCGACTACTGGGAGGCGCGGCACCTACTTGACGTCGCACGCATCCCTATAAGGTTTTCAAAACCGGAATTTTTGGCGGTTCGTTCTCTCACCGACAAGTTGGAACACGTTCAACAACGCATCAAGAAAGCCGCAGAGGATGACGAAGAATTCGGCGGGATGCACTTTCCGGAAGACGTTCAGCGGATCATGCAGGATGATCTTTCGGAGCCTCTTGATTAGGAGAAAAAATAATGCGCTATGAATTGAGAAACAAAGAACGCCAGGCGGCTTTGGAAAAAGCACTGCCGGGGTTTAAGGAAGCTCTGCAGCGTGTGTGTGCACGCTCGGACGGAAAGTTGGAGAGAAACGCGTGCATCTCGTTTGGCCGCTTTCAGGTGAGTTCCCCGTGGGCTTTTGGCGAGTGGACAATCTCTCTCCCTACGGATGAACTCGAAGTTATTGAAGAATACGCCCCGACAAAATGGAACGAATACCCCAAGGTCACGCCGCCCGAAGGCGTTCCGATGCGCGTTGAATACACCGTCCCGCTTATGACGGTGTTCCAACGCGGAGGGATTGCGGTGTTCGAGGACGGGCATTGGTACGAATGCACGCCCGACGGACGGCACAAAATCTCGCAGTTTAAAAACGGGCGCCGAGTTGTTCGGTTCCGCCCGTGGGATGAGGAAAAATGATTAACGAAGAGACTGCAAACCTCGCATGGTCGAGCCAATACGGCCTGGCGTTAAGCGTAGACGTAAGCAAAACCACGGCGACCGTCTCAGTCGAAACGTCCGATCATGAAGGCGATGTAACGCCCGTGTTAGATCTCACCATCTGCGAAGTTCGCGCATTGGTAGATATGTTGACGGTGGCGTTACACATGCTTGAACGCCGCGAAAAAGACAAACACGATGCAATAGTTGAGTCTCGCTAATGACTTTACCACCGTTTTTTCTCATTCAGCGCCCCGCACCCGCGGGGCTTTTTTTTACCCGAAAGGATCCAAAGTGAAGAAATCTTTAATCGTGACCGCGGATGCCGGGGCGAACCCCGCCCCCGTCGCCGAACCTGCCTAACAACTGAAGAGGTGGGGTACAACTTGTACCCCGCCTGAGGAGAACACAAAATGACAGGATTAGTTGAAATCAACAAGGACGTTTCCGTATTTCCTTACGAAGCCGATAAGACAATCGAACTCGACACCTACGACAAGGCCAACAACCTCAACTACCTCACTGCAGCCGAAGCCCGGAAACTCGCCGCAGCGCTCATTCACATGGCTGACGAGATCGACCCCGAAAACCGGGAAAGCTACCTTGTTGACGCATACACCCTCGACGTTTACAAGCGCGAGGCCGATGAAGCCCTTGAAAAGGCGCACGCATGGCACCCTTGCAATCACGAACTAGACCACGAAAACAACGAGATATACAAGGCCAAGTTAGCCGAAATCGGGCAGTGGATTCTCGGCTATTCCCCGGAGGTCGGCAAATGATCGAAACCAAACGCGAAACCATCGAATGGCACCTGTGCGACAAACCCTTGGGATACTACAAAGAAGACAGCAACGAAACCAATAACGAATTTTGGCGCAAGGGCGACCCGTATTACGACCTGCCAGCCAAGATGGGGGTGTATCTCGTCACCTACTTCAGTGGTGGTGTTGGCATCGAAGAGTACGCCGACGGTTGTTTTGATGGTTATGTAGTGCGCGACGAAATCATCGCCTGGGCAGAACTGCCGAAAGGCGGCAAACGAGAGGAGCCGCAAGATGCTTGAGTGGAAAAAAGTCGAATGGCACGGATCCGGAAAGCCATCAAAACCCGGCGACTACCTTGTCACCATCGATGACGGCACCAGCAAACGTTTTGTCGCCGTCTGCGAATACGTTCCGATATACGGCTGGGCCGATTATTCCGCCGACGTCATCAAGGCGTGGGCTCCCTTTCCTTCACCGAGTGAGTTGAATTAACCATGTTTAACACGAAACCCATCAATATCGATTATGAAGCCATTGCCGCCATCTGCGGCCTGCCGGTCAATAAGACATACCTCGACAAGACGCCGGAAGAGGACGAAGACCGTCCCGACTACGAGCAGGGCATCATCCTTGTCCGTCGCGCCGACGAAGAATTGCTCGTACGTGTCGCTTCTAGCGGCGGCGATGATGCAGTGCTTGAAGACTATGAAGCAAAAGACCTCGCCGACGAAATCCTGAAGGCTTCCGCCGATTGTAAAAAGATGAAGAAGGCTCGCATCAAATGGTGTCTTGCGAAATTTAAAAACATAAAGGATCCCGAGGTGGTTCCCCAGGGAAAAGAAGTCGGACGCACTTACGAGTTCGGCGATTACTTTATCTCGCTGACGATTCAAGACACCGACAAAGGCCGTGCCCGTTTGTGCTGCATTATGAAAGATTGCGACATCGACACATTAGTGATGAAGCATTCCACCGACCTCACGCTTTCCGAAGAGGTTGCAGCCGCTGAGTTGAAGGCGTACCTGATCGATCAAGAAAACCGGGAGGAAAAATGAAAGACCGCATCAAGTGGACGGCCTACCCCGCCCACAAACCCAGGGCGCCGGGGCGGTATTTCGTCACGCATCAAGAAGAATCCGAACGCTACGTCGTTCTCGACCGATTCCTGGCGAACGGCACCTTCGCCTCCGAGGTTGTGGGAATGAAAATTCTCGCATGGGCGCCGATCAAAACCCCGAAACCATACGGGGGTAAAAATGGGACGGAATAAGAAGCCGCGGCGCCCGTACCACGAAAAACCCATCGGCTCCTTTGTCATGTTCTTGGAGCAATGGGAAATCGATATGCTCAAGGGGCTTTTCACCGACACCGCTTTCGCCGTTGAAAGCAAGCTTCACCGAGGAACGATGACGCTCGACGATGTGCAAATGTTGCGTGATTACGTCAACCTCTGCACCGCCCTCAGCATAACCGGCCATTTGATCGACCACGATTTTTTCGATGACAACACTCGACGACAGTGGCAACGCCTTCAACAAGGCTTTCACACGTTCTATCAGCGGTGTATCCACGAGAAGTGCTTCACCTGCACCGCCGAAGAACTGGACGCCATTCGCGAAGGCATCGTCATTGCCGACCGCATCTTTCAGCTTGAAATGTTTGGTGACGACGAAGTAAAAGGCGAGCCCATTTGGGTCTACAGCAATCTGCTTTATGTGAAGTACGTCACTGACGTTCCGAACACAAAAACCGTCTCGGTTGACCTCACGCGGTTGGAGAAAGAAATCCTCCGAGTTCGCCAAGGCCCCTACCGCCGAAAACTCAAGGCCATCTATCAAGCCCGATTAGGGAGAAGAAAAAATGTTTGAAGACGCTTTTATTCAGTGGAAAGCACTGCTCGAAGACCTTTCGAATGCTTTCGGTCGAAAAGTCTCCAAGCGCCGCGTGCAAGGCTGGCAAAGACGCGCGGCCAACGACAATCCGTTCCCGCTCGAAACCAAACGTCTCGGGCGCCAGGGCGTGTTCTTCCGCGCCGATATCGAGAAGTGGATCAAGGCCGAATTCCGCCTCCCGCGCGTTGCCTAAAATCACCTGGGGGCACATTGCCCCCGGAAGGATCCCGTCATGAACAGAGAAGAATTTATCGAAGAATTTAAGCGGCGGATGGAAACAAACTCACCGCTAAAAGATGTTTTTGTGGAAATGTTTGTCGACTCCATCGACGACATTGTCGAACACCCGTCAAAGTGGAATAAAACTTTGATCGAAGAAGCCACCATTCTCGCCCAGGTTGCGTTGCACTGGCCCGGAAAAATTGACGAATATTGGATCGCCCTTGTCGCTATGTCCGCTAAAGCTTTTGTACGCGCGGAACCAAAGACCGCGCTACTGCGCAAACCCCGATGATCATCTTCGCGACGTCACGAAAATGATTCCCGTCGGCATCAAGTCGACGAGGTTATTTCGAATTTTTCTTAACGGCTTCAACAGCTGCCAAAAGATGTTTGGCTAGCGCCTCTGCCGTTTTTACCGAGAGATAGCACGTGGGATCGGCTCCTGCATAAATACCGTCCCAACTGGGGCATTTGTCATGAATTGATAAAGTTATTGGACAATCAGGGCGTTGAATGACGGAGTATTCTTCGATTTTTTCCGGTGTTTGCGCATCTACAAAAATCGTGCCATCCTCAGCATCTCCCTGTTTGTATTGCGTAATCATCACGAAATACAAATAATCTTTGTCATCAGTGGTTATGTCGCACTTTGTTCGCATTTTTGCCCCTCTTTGAAATTGAACGGGCATATTTTAGCCCCGGCAACTGCTACAACCGTAGTGAGTTGCCGGGGCTTTTTTGTTGGTTGCGGAAAGTTCGTACCTTCCCCGCAACCGGGACATTCCGCCGGGGTATCCCTGCGGTCCGCTTCGTAAAGCACTGATATTGTACCAATTTGCTTGCATTCTAGCGTTTATTATTCGATCGAATTCGACCGAATTAAACACTAATACATTGATTTCATACAAGTGGGGCCGCGGTCCATTATAACTTCAATTTGCTTGCGCTCATTTGCAAGCTGACGGATTGTCACGGTTTCGCGCCCAGTGCCTTCTTCAGAACGTCCATCGGTAAAAGCGCATCTGCCCACCGCTGCATCAGTTCCCGCCGTTGCTCCAACAAGTCGCTGCGCTGATACGCTCGAACAACTGCCGACGGGTTTTCGTGCATCATCTGATATTCCGCCGCCGTGGTGTTCTGTCCGGTCTCTTCCGCCCAAACCCGGAAGGTACTGCGGAAACCGTGGATAGTGGCTTTCATGGGCGCCGCACGTTTTACAGCAGCTAACACCGAGTCTCGGTGTATAGCGCGGTCGTCATACCACACCGAAGGAAAGACAAAAGGCCTATCAGGATAGGCAGTCTTCATAGCGTACAAGATAAGCATCGCTTGATTGCTTAATGGAACACGGTGAGAATAATCCCGGAATATCTTTCGCCTTTCCGGTGGAACTAAAAATATTTTTTTCTCGAAGTCGATTTCTGACCACTTTGCTTGCAAAAACTCGTTAGCTCTCAGTGCTACTAATGCACCAAACGCTGCAGCAATCCCACCGACGTTTCCGCTCTCGAGTAATTTTTGGACAGTGATGCGGCAATTTTCAAAATCAAGCGCCGCATAATGCTCGACACTATGGATCCTTGCACTAGGGGCCAATATAAAATCGAGGTTACCGCGGAACGTAGCCGGGTTTGCTCCATGATAATCACCCGTGAAAATTGCATGAGCAAAGATGCGCTCTAACATTTGCCGAAGGGATACGGCAGTAGGCGTCTTTGTGTGCCATATCGGTTTAAGTACTTCTGCGACTTCATCCCTTCCGATTAGGTTGATCGGCAAATTTGCAAATGCCGGCATAGCGTAGGTATTAATAACACGCCACCAACCTTTCTCGCTTTTGGCATTTTTCCATTTTCTAACCTCTTTTGCAGCAGGAATTGCCTCAGCGCACACATCCGAAAATGTTTTCTCCTGTTTCACTTGCGCCTGGCGCTTATTCTTTTCAACCTTGCCGATCAGTTCTTTTCCTTCGGCCAATTCAGCACGGCATCGATTAGCTTCCGCTTTCGCTTGCTGAATAGTCAGATCGAAAGCACTCCCCAACCCGATTTCTTTACGTTTTCCGTTTTTTTGGAATCGGAAAACGTAAGAGCGCTTATTTCCCTGCACGCGGAGATATAAACAGGGCGCGACGGTATGAATTCCGTCGCCCAGAGTCGTGACTTCTCTCTGCGTTACCGGTTTCTTTGACCCTCGTTTGGCTTTTTCGGTATCCATGAGCGTCCCTCTTTTTCATACACGTTTTCACACATCGCGTGTGTGTACTGCGGTACGCTTTCTACCGCTTACTGCACACTTTCGACAAGAAGTATAAAAGAGGGCCGGAACACGGCGCCCATAATTGCACGTTTTCTACCGCGTTCGGTTCACTACTGAAAGAAATCTGTAAGGCTACCTGTCCGAATCGTCCAGAGTCGCGGGTTCGTTTTATTTCAACGGCATTTCTAGTGTTTTATATT
>ERZ1034842.81-NODE-81-length-50279-cov-284.247451_pt1 | contig 50279 bp, 90 predicted proteins | sample MGYA00520634_ERZ1034842 | MGnify/ENA primary metagenome ERZ1034842 (study PRJEB33766, sample SAMN09781734) | gut metagenome | biome: gut microbiome | host: Homo sapiens | place: Madagascar | study: EMG produced TPA metagenomics assembly of the PRJNA485056 data set... | reverse complement strand
GTTTATGATTGAATATGACAAGGCAAATATAACTTCGTCATATCCGTCGCTAACTAAATATGAGATTGCCACAATATTAGACAAGGCATACTTAGCTCTTATAGCTCAAAAATATACAGGTAATAATCCAAGAAGATAGCCTTTTGAGTCAGATATGAAAGCAATTGAAGATTTATAGCCATTAATTAAACAAGTTATAGTAAACGGAAGAAGACAAGGAGATAACTGCTATAAGTTTTATACTTATTTAGGTAATACCGTTTAGTATATAGTTGATTTATCACTTATGATTTAGGATAAAGTAACATCGCAAGATGATGGCAATCATAACATTATTCCTGTTAATATTGTTGATCATGAAGTAGCCAAAAGATTCAAATCAACAATAAATAACATGCCTTGGATAAAAGAACCAGTTGGATGTATAGAACACAAAGCTATATTGGTATATGTGGATCCTTCTATAGTTAAAATAAATGGAGATATTAGTTTTATAGATGTAAGATATATCTAGACGCCTAATAAATTTGCTATTGGTCCTGGAACTTCTGAAAAAGATTACGATTTCGGAGATACTTGGTTTGAATTATCTGATAGTATGGCAGAAGAATTAATTAATTTGGCTATAATCATGTCTACTGAGATTGTAGAATCTAGTAGATTAACAAGTAAAATTAATACTAGACCACTAGAATCATGACAAAAGAACAAACAAGACAATTAGGTATTGAGTTTGAACGTAGGCTATTTGAGATTTATCCTCAGTTTGCTACTTCTGAAAAACTCGATACAGATACAATATATTCATTCCTTAGCGAGTTCTAGTCATAGTATGTTAAGTCATTGTATGTTGTAGAAGATGAGTTACAACGTGGTACTAGGAAAGCTAAACGAATACATGATACTATTAAACCTTTAATAAGACATGCAAAGATTAAACCAAGTGTTATCTCTGATAACTATTTTGATTTACCTAATAATTATGCTATGTACATTAGGTCTGATAGTTTCATTTCGAAGAACTATAAGAGCCGTAAAGCTCTTAGCAAACCAGTCGTTACACCAAACGCAATAATTAAACAGGATGATATAGATAATATAATCAATGCTTTCTATAATCAACATTCTGTATTACCTAATCCTATGGTAGTTTTAGAAAGTACTTCACACGATAGTCCTTACTTGAGGATCATAACAGACTCATATACTACTATAGACTATATTGATCTTACATATTGTTGTCAGCCAAATGCATTCAATGTATTAAAGTATAACGACAATGACGACTCTGCTGGTGCTGTTCATAGCTATTGTCAGCTCCCATACTTGTGTTTTGATGAGTTTGTCTCTGGGGCTGTAGATATGTATATTGCATAGTATAAGGCTAAACTTGCATAGGGTAACGCTAAGAAACAACCTAAACAATAGGAGGGTGAGCAATGAGGTATATAGATATATTGGTGAACTTCGAAAGAGAGATTAATAAATTTAATAGTCCTTTCGACAAACCATCGACGGACGAATCTTTATTTTGGCTAAACCAGGCTGTGGATAAGTTTATAAAGACTAGATTTAACGGAGATTTTATTCATGATACCTCGTACGAGGAAACAGAGAAGCGTAGGCATGATTTAATTAAGCTTTACAAGATTAAAAGTTACTGGTACGAAGATATATATGTAAATCTGTTAGAGCCCTCATACGATATATATAAGATACACTACCCAGAAGATTTCTTATTCGCATCAAACGAGGATGTTGTTATATCAGATAATGACAACAATAATCAATTGAATACGTGTGTCTTTGAGTGTACGCAAGACAGTTTTATGTATAGGGTAAACAATAGTCTTACAGACTTCCATTACAGATATCATAGAGCTCGTCCTCTTAGAGTTAGGACAAAATATGGCTGCAATTTATTAACAGATAAGAATTATAGAATCTATAAGTATTAGCTTGGTTATATAAGAAAGCCATAGGAAATATCCCTCGAATACCCTCATGAAGAATATGATGATTTCGAGGATACTACACTGAATGAGATTATAAAGATAGCTGCTCAGATGTACATCGAGAATAAGAAGGACGAGCGCTATAAGACTATAACTCAAGAAGTAAATACACAAGAATAATAATTTTAACGTGGAAAGCCCAGCTAGTTAGGTCTAGCATTAACATTATAGGGTGAGTAGAAAAAATTAAACAATATGATTACATACGTAAATTCAGTTCTCGTTTCTAACAAGAACGGTGAGACCCTTGCTACCGCAGAGGAGTTGAAGGGTAAGGCTAAGAAGGAAGATCTTAAGCCATTGGTTGGTAAGTTCGTATTTATGAACTGCGATCCAGCTAAGCAGGATGGTACTGCTATTGAGGATGTTTATAAGATGGATACAGCTGCTGACCGTTTCAAGATTGGTGTTGTTACATCTGATAGTTTTCAGAAGGTTGACAAGCTTGGTAATGTTACATTTGTACCAGTTGTAAAGTGGTCTAACATTATCAATGTAGCAGATATTAAGTCTGTTGCTAAGCTTGACTATAAGGAAGATTCAGAGGATGAGATCACAATTGACTTCAGTTGTATTGCTCCTGAGACATTGGATCTCCTTGCTCAGGGTGGTTGCCCAATCGTTCTTCGTCTTACTTTCAAGGACATGCCAATGCGTTATCGCAAGTGGACAGAGTCATACAGCTATGTAACTAAGGTTGGTGATACTGTACAGGAGATCATGGCAGGTTTGGTAAAGGATATTATCCGTGCTCCAAAGCGCCAGCGTGTATACGCTAAGATCGATGGTCAGAAGCTCGTTCTTACACAGATGAAGTATGATGACGATGAGTCTAACAGAACAGAGAACGTTTACATGAAGGGCCGTTTCGATGCAAATATGTATTGGATGAACCCTGCAGCTCCAGGTTGGGCTTCAAACAACAAGTACGACCTTGGCGTTGTCTTCTCTAAGAAGGAAGGCGTTACATACCCAGCAACAGCTAAATTGGTACGTGATCGCGAGCGTGCTACATTTGACTATCAGGGCGTTTTGCACCGTTGCTGCTGGTATGATCCTCAGCCAGCTATGGTAACAAATCTCGATAACAAGTACGACGGTATTACAATCGAGTTTGAGAACCAGTACCGTACAGCTGATGATCTTTGGCGTAGAACAAAGCAGACAGTTGAAATCTACGCTTCTAACAATGGTGAGGCTATGGGTGCTGATCAGATTGCAGATGGCTTCGTTGCCAAGCTCCAGGCTATGATCGCTTCTCGCCAGAACATTGTTAACCCAGTTGACAACTCTGCTGCTTACGATAAAGCAAACTTTTAATTAATTGCCGGGGTGGGGTACTTACCCTATCTCGGCATTTGTTTTTAATACATATTATAATATGCAAAGAATTAGAATTGGAAACGATGTAAGATTGAATCTTACACTTCGTGGTCCACGTACGTACGATCAAGCTAATATCAAACAGCTTAAGTGTTATTTGATTAACACATCAATGCTCGACTATTTCCCAGTCGATTGCTTCTGTAGTAAGCATGTTCATGGTTGTGATTGTGTGAACGACAGATGTGGTCATCCAAAGTATCATGCTTTACCACATTGCAGATACTATGACTGCTGCCACAATGATTTCTATCATCCTGATTGTTGCCATAATTATTTCCATCACGATTGCTGTCATGATTGTTTTCATCATTGCAGCCACGATTTCCATTGCATGCTTGATCCACACGGTTGTAACCCTGCAGCTGGTCCAGGTGTACTGCCTCCAAAATATAATAAGCCATACGACGCTGTAAACTGCTGCGCTTGCGAAGACTTCACATACTTGGCATACTCTAGAGTTCTCCCTAAGGCTAACTCTATTCAGTGCTACTTCCCTGCAAAGGATCAGATGTTCTGTGGCGTATACAAACTTATAGTACAGGCTATGATTTATGAGCCAGGTTGGGGTCGCACAGACATTCATACATACACAATGGACTATGGTGATGTCTTTTAGCTTGTAGACGATAAGACTGGTGCTAGCGGAGACATAACTATAGACGCAGATACCGATGATATAGAAAATAAGAATATTATCGCAATGAGGATTAAAACCAAAGATTTAGCTATGTATGGAAATACTAAACTTAATCTTGGTGAAAAAGATGTAAGAGATCATAAGTACGTAATTGAGGTAGACTTAGAGAATGGATCTACTGTTGAATACAATCCTAGCAATTGGCCTTATGAAACTATTGAGTTTATGCCAATGAAGAGTGATGTTATTGAAATAGATCAGAGTACTGGTACTATTCATTCATTTGAGCAGGATGAAACAAACTCTACTATCGTAACCGCTACAGCCAAGAATAATGGTGTAAAGGCTACATTTACCGTTACTGTTATTGGTGGCGATTATGATTACATTGGATATCTGCCAGTTCGTCCTTTCTCTAAAGAAATGGAGGATGATTATAGATACCACTTCGATCGCGATGATCAGGGATTTGAAAATGACGAATAGGAGAATGTTACAAAAGTTGGCGTTGGCCATGTTGATACTAATCTCTTAACTAAATCTAAAGATTTGTCTAAGGGTGTTACTATAGAAAATGATATTGATGGCCAGTACTTATGGATTGTAACTAGACGTCCTATTGAATATGCTGCAAATATAGATGCTGGAATAGCTTCTAATATTGTTCCTACATTTAGTATTCCTCTCACAACTCCTCAGAAGAAGTATAATGACGAGAAGTATTATTATTGTTGCCCTAACCCAATAAAGGCAAATAAGGCTCGCGGTGGAGCTACAATTTATGTTAAAACTAAGAATGATTAATTATGAATAATACAAACGAAGACGTACAGATATACGGTAAGCTTGTAAACGTATCCACCGAAGGCATTGTAACTGATGCAACTTCAGTATGGAGTGAGAAGTACAAGAAAACTGTAGAAGATGTCATTAAAGACATTAATAATAAGGTTGACGACTTTAGAGCTAATCCAGAGTTTGATAAAGCTACATTTCATGGAGATGTATTGTTCGAAGGCAATACAACTGTAGAAGGAAACACTACAACCAATGGTGATAGTACCGTAAATGGTAACCAGGATATTAACGGTATACTCAATGTATACAATAAGATTAAAGCTCATGGAAACCCTATTGGCTTAGAGGTAGATCACAGAATTGTATGTAACGATCTTACTGTAAATGGAGTATTTAGAGCACTTTAGCTCGATTGTAATACACTTACCGCTCACAATCTTATTAAGAATGAAGGTGATCTTAGAGTTGATGGAGATACTATTCTTAATAATGTAACAATTAATGGCACTCTTGATGCTCAGCATGCTTCTACATAGAAGTTTGGAATGGTAAGACTTGCTGAAGATTTACAGGACCCTGATGGCACAGATGTTGCTACTATTGGTATAATCCAGGATCTCTCTAGAAACTTCTTGCCTAAGGGAGAAGAGGGATAGGTACTTGTGTTCAAGAATGGAAAATGGGTAGCAGATGATGCATTGCAGCAGATTAACAACAATGTTAATCAGACAATTTCTAATCTTAAGACAGAAGTAAATAACATTAAGGCAGATCTTACAGAACAATTTAATACACTTAAGGCAGACCTTACAAATCAGTTTAATACTTTCAAGCAGGAGCTTTTGGGCTCTCAATACTGGGAGGTTAATTCTTCTGATGAAGTTGTTCCTAAGAATGACAGAAGTGTAAGAGCTAGACATTTTTATAAAAACGCATAAGAAAGGAGGTAAGTATGTATTATCATGATTATGAAAAACTTACCATCCCGGAAGCAGAGAGTATAATTAGCGGAACCTTTATATAGGGTTCCACTAGTATCTCTGGAGAATGTATTACAAGATCTGGTGTAAACTAGTTACTTGCAGCAAACGATAAGTCTCTTACAGAAATATATCCAGAGTCTGGTGATGACAAAGAACTTGTATGTTGGTTTAATTGCAAAGCAAACAGAATACCTGCTACAAGTATGACTTTAGATGACGTTATACTTTATGTTGGAGTTCATGGATATGGAGAAACAGCAAGTGTAACTCCTACATATTCTCCTTCTGAATCTACTCCAGATCCTGATGCATCATGGGAGATTACTATAGAAGAAGGATATAATGAATTCTTTGATGCTAATATCTAGGGTAAATCACTTATCTAGTTTGATGGAAAAAAGAGTACAGCGGGAAAATATTTTACATATACTTTAAAGATAGGCGATATTTCGGCTCAAGCTAGAGTTATAGTTAAAGACTATAAAGATATGCAGCCAGACTTGCTTAGAAAGGGTAATGTCATTGCACTTGTATATAATCTTACTACTCTTGGAAAGAAAACAGGAGATATAATAAATGTTTACAGATATGACTCAGGCGTTTCTAGTACATATCCATCGATTGTATGGGTAGCCAGCACAGAAGGATATTAGCCTGATGGAAATAATGATATTAACTATCCAATAAAGGATGTTACAAATGATATCATATACAATCAAGGTTATTTTAGAAATATAAAAATAACTGAGGATATGATTGTGGATTCAAATAAAGTTGTTATATATTTGTAGTATGATTCTACTACATCTGTTCCAACATAGATGTTATATATGAACAACTAGGTAGAAAAAGTATATATACCTGATCACTTCGAAAATATAGAAAACTAGACATTCTATGATAACCAGGAACTTACTACAATTATACTTGGTAGTGGAATAAAGAAATTGAATCAGAATACACTTGGAGACTTATGGGTTCTTAAAGATTTATACATGTGTATGAACTACGCTCCTAATCTTTACAATGAAAGGAAGTCGGAAGGATTTACGTTTGCATCATCTTCTTCTACAGCAGACAAGGTCTCTACAAATGTATCGGTACATGTTATAGATTCTACAGCTAATAATTGGAGCACATCTGAAACTGATGTTTGGAAATGGCCTGGATGTTTTAAAGCGAAGACTGGTTCTTACACACCTGATTATGGTAACATGTAGGGAACTACTATCTACTTAGAGAAGCTTGGTAAAGGTAAGGTTGTTGCAAATCTTAATACATGGAAATATGTAGACGGATTCGCCCCAACAGCAAATACCATACTTAATATTCTTTACGGAAGAGATATTACTACAGGTGCAAGGAAGAATTAATTCCAATACACTAATTAACAATATATTATGGAACTAAAAAACGAAGATTTAGAAATATACGGAAAGATTGTTAGTGTATCTACTGAGGGTGTTGTAGCAGAAGCTGTACAGATATATGATGACTCTGCTACAAATTATGTTAGCAATGGTAAACAAAGCGGTATAAATAAATACTTCAAAACCAAGCAGGATCAGGTTATAACTGATATAAATTCATTGAAGGAAAAGCAGGATTCCATCAAGCATTAGTATGATGAAATACAGCCCATCCCAATGGAAATTTTGTCACAAATATTAAAACTGTAATTATGAAATAGTTTTTAGACTAGGACGGAGTACGGTATTTTTGGAATAAAGTACACTAGAACTTCGCAAACTTAAGTGATAATGGCAAAGTACCTGCTAATTAGCTTCCTTCTTATGTAGATGATGTTCTTGAGTATGGAACATTAAGCGTGTTTCCAGAAACTGGAGAATATGATAAAATATATGTAGCGCAAGATACTAATTTAACATATCGTTGGAGTGGCACCAGATACGTAGAAATAAGTCAATCTCTTGCCCTCGGAGAGACTTCTACTACAGCGTATCCTGGCAATAAAGGAAAGGCTAATGAGTAGGCTATAATCAACGAGATTAATAGAGCATAGAGAAAAGAGCGGTCTATACAGGATTCTATTGATGAAGAAATAGTAAGAGCTAAGAGAGTAGAAATAAATATACAAGATTCTCTTAATAGTCATGTAAGAGACTACAAAAACCCTCACAAAGTAACAAAAACTCAAGTTGGACTTGGTAACGTAGATAATACATCTGATATTGATAAGCCTATTTCTGATGCTCAGCAAAGAGAGTTTGATAGAATAAACAAGTCTTTATCAAATAATACTGATAATGTTAATAGCGCATTGTTAGATGTTGCTAACATAAAATCAGCAGTTAATTCTCTTTCTTAGGAATAGGAATATACCAAAGGTAGACTTGATACGATTGATAGCTCTATAACTAATATCAATAGCGATATAACAGATATCAATAGAAATATTGAAAGTACTGTTAGTAGAATAGATAAAGATCTCTCTACAAAAGCCGATGCTGACAAATACCTTCCCCTTACTGGAGGTACAATGAAGGGAGATATACTTTCACCTAGCTATAAAAAGATAGGAGGAACAAGCGAATAGGTGCTTTTAGCAGATGGTTCAATTGCTACAACTATAAGCATAGATACATTAAACTCAATTTTAATTTAATAAATTATGGAATTTCTTGATACTTCTGGTGTGTCTACACTTTGGGGAAAGGTAAAAAGCCATGTTAAAACCTCAATTGATTCACAGCAGTTTAAAACAGTCAATGGTACATCTATTAAAGGCACAGGTGATATTCAGATTGACTTAACACTTTATAAAGTTGTATCAGTTTTGCCTACAAGCAATATAGATACAACTAAGATATATTTGGTAAAAGATTCAGCTATAGAAAGCAATTAGTATTCCGAATATATGTATGTAGATGGCAAATGGGAGAAACTTGGCGACTTTAGAAGCTCTGTTGATTTGGCACCTTACGCAAAAACCGACTACGTAAATACTAAGCTTAATACAAAAGTTGACAAAGAAGCTGGCAAGGGTTTGTCTACAAATGACTTTACAACAGTTGAAAAGAATAAGCTCGCAGGTATATCTGAAGGAGCAAACAGTTATTCTTTACCTTTAGCTACATCAACTGTACGTGGTGGTGTAAAAGTTGGTTATCCTACAAATTCATCTAACAGAAACTATGCTGTATAGCTTAGTAATGAATAGATGTATGTAAATGTACCTTGGACTGATACAAATACCACATATGGTTTAGCTACATCTACAACCGATGGTATTATGCAGGCTAGTGATAAAGCTAAGCTTGATAGTATTGTCGCAATAACCGATACAGAACTTAAATCGATTTTAGTATAATGAAATTACTTGATGAAAGAGGTATAGGAACAGTGTGGTCAATATGTAAAGAAAAATTTGCATTAGTAGGACATACTCATAATTACGCTGGTAGTGGATCCCCAGGAGGATCCGCTAATTCAGCAATAGGGGTTGTCGATTATAACCAAACTGGTAAAACTATACAAATAGGTTACTCTGGTACCGGAATAACAGGTGACCAGATAAAGTGTATTGCTGGATATACTAATGGTAGCGGTAATGTAAACGCTAAGATAAAAGATGTATCAAAAGATGCATTAAAGTCATGGTTGGGCCTAGGCTCATTAGCATATAGCTCTAGTAGCATACCTACAAAACTTAGTTAGCTGAATAATGACAAAGGATTTGTTACAGGTTCTGTTAGCGGCAATACCGTTACAATTAACGGAGCTTCTACAACGTGGACTAATACATGGAGGGGTATACAAGATAACTTAACATCATCTAGTACATCAGAATCACTTAGTGCTAATTAGGGTAAGGTGTTAAAAGGATTAATTGATAGCAAAGCTAATTCTAGCGATTTATCTTCATATGCTCAGAAGAACGAGGCTGTTAAAGATGTTGATATTATAAAAATTACACAAGGACAATTAGGGGTCTAGTATCAATATATAAAAGTAACTAACGCCAATGGTGAAAATAAATTATTGGAAATGCATAATGCCAGTAACAACATGAATGGCTTTATGAGTTTAGTTGATAAAGCCAAGCTTGATGGAATAGAACAAGGTGCTAATTATTATACATTACCTGTAGCATCACATACAACTCTTGGTGGCATTAAAACTTCTTGTGGTTATACTCCAGGAAATAGTTGGCCAATTTATGTAGACCTAAATAATAAAATATACACAAGGATATCCGGATTAAATCCAGTTGGAAATGGAATTACTGGAATTGAAAGTATCGATATAGCTGAAAAAGGTACCGATCATGCTACAAATTATTCTGCGAAAGAAATAATTATTGATTCTATGGAATCAAATAAAAAGCCTATTAAATTCCCTTCGAAAGCCGGCACATTCGCTCTTCTGTCTGATATACCTGATGTTTCTAATTTATGTAGATTTAATTTCGTAAATAGCATTAGCGAATGTAGAAATGATCGCATAAACTTTTTTCTTAGATGTTCTGACACACTTATAAATCTTGAACCTTTTGATACTTATCCAGATGGCACAATATTAATAATAACCACCACTGAGAATTCGACCCCTATTAAACATCATTCTGGAATATGGTATAGTTGTGGAGATAAAATAAACACAAGCGAGTCATATTATACGTATAAAGATCAAATTAATTTAATAACTAAAAATAATGGAACGGTTCACCATTATAAGTTTTAATTAAAAATGAAATTAACATTAAAAAGAATTGCCTTACGCTCCACATATACCATTGGACGGTTGTACGTCGATGGTAACTATTTTTGTGATACACTTGAAGACACTGTTAGAGATCTTAATAAGAACGGTAAATTTGATAACGGAGAGAAAAAGGTATATGGCAAAACAGCAATACCTTACGGAACTTATGAGATCAAGTGGACCTATTCACCTAGATTTAAGAAGTATACACCACAATTGATGAATGTACCATCATTTTCTGGTATTCGTATACACGCAGGAAATTCAAGTACAGACACAGAGGGTTGTCTGCTTCTTGGATAGAACAAGAAGGTTGGAATGGTCCTTAACTCAAGAGCTACCATAAACAAGTTATACCCAATGATAAAAGAAGCTTGTTCTAAGGGAAAGGTGACTATTGAGATAAAATGAGCAAGGTAACAGGAACTTGGCGCGAGAAGATTCAATATTCAACCGCATGTCTCGCGTTCTTAAGCGGTTAGGTTCTCACCTGGGTGCAGTATTTACAATAGGGTGAAATCTCCACAGGAGTACTAGGGTTTGTAGCCCAAACATTAGTTTATTCGGCTAGTATCTATGGAGTATCTATTTATATACAGGGCAAGTTTGGTGAGTTAAGAACATATTTAAAAGAATATTTGAGCAATAATGAAAGCAATGCTGATGTAGTAGATATTAACAAAGATAAAGAACAACTACAAAACGCTGCTTAATACCGTTTTAGGCCTTCTGGTGGCCTTTTGCTTAGCGTCTGGTATATTCTACCACAATAAAGCTAATAGGCTCACAGAGGAGCTTAAAATGGCAAATAATAACATTGAAGCCTATTAGGATGCCTTGAGTGGTGCCTAGTAGGCTTCTGGTGTTTTAAGGCTAGATATGAAAAAGCTTAAAGATTATAACGATAAACTTGTATAGTAGTTGGATTCTGTACGTAAAGTAGAGAAGTTAAAAAGCAAAGAAATTTAGGTAGCAGCAACTCAAAAGTAGATTTTAAACGTTAGTAAGAGTAAGGGGGTAGGGGGTGATATAGTAACTATAATTAAAGATTCAGTCTATAATGATAGTCTACAATACAATGACCTTACTAAAGTATACTATACAATCGGTAAAGATAGTGTTAATATTAAACTTGATGTATAGAATACATAGTACCTTTACGTTTACAAACATAGAGAGTATAAAAATAAAAAGAACTTCTTTAAGAGGTTGATTACATTCGATTGGAAAAAGAAAGACGTATATAAGTACAAGATACATAATACGAATGATCTACTTAAAGAAGATAGTGTAAGAATAATAGAAGCGATATGAAAATGTTTTCGTTACGTACAATTGTAGACGATATATTGCTGATTGTACGAAATAACAACATTAGCGAAAGCGAGGATTTATCTAGAGCTCAAATATCCGCTTGGGTTATGTAGTATAGAGCTTATCTTTCTAAAAAATAGATTTAGTAGGATGAGTAGACTGGTGACGATGTTGAACCAGCTGATACTATTGACACAACAACCATCGGTCCATTTGAGTTAGAAGATTGGAATAATCCAAATAAAGATGAATGCTGCGGCTACATGTTTAAAAAGACTAAAAAGAAGGTTCTTACAACTGAGAATAGTGAAAAGGATATTGTTAGTGTATATGATCAAAATTATTGTACTATACAATATATGTATAATCAAAGAAAGCACTTCCATAGATTTAGAAGATACACGTACAATGAACCTACATGCTGGTTTGACGATGGATATATTTACATAGAGGGCTCAAACTTAGATGATATAGAGTCTATATACGTTACAGGTAATATAGATCCAGAAGGCTACGCAAAGGGAGAAGAAGATGTTACTATTCCCGGTTGGATGATACCGGATATTAAGAAAGCTATTATGACCAATGAACTTGCATTTATGCTTAAGAGGCCAAGTGATGATAGCAACAACTCAACATTATCTAGTGTGAAACCAAATGGTCCTTAGGATAAGGAAAAATAAAAAAAGCTACACAATAGCTGATATATACAGAGACTACGTTAAAAAGAACGACGTAGAGCTTAATTACGCGCGATATAAGCGCATTATAGACGAATTTAATAAAGTTGTCAAGGAAGATATTTTAGAGCGCTCACAGCCCTTTAAAATGCCTTATGGCTTAGGTGTTATATGTATAGTTAAGTATAAGCCTAAGAGTTATACAGACTAGTCGTTGTCTGTAGACTACAAATCAAGTAAGGAAGAGGGTAAGAGAATATATCATTTGAATGAGCACTCTAATGGTTATAAATACAGGTTATATTGGTCAAAGGTACCAAAGATATTCTCGGCTAGGTATAAGTACTAGCTATGTATGGTAAGAGAGAATAAAAGACACCTTGCTCAACTTATATTTAATAAACAAGATTATATAAATATAGATGATATACAAGTATACAAAATGTGAGTCAGTTATAGCTAAGATTATGGCTGATGCAGACATGTCTGAGAAGAATATTCGTGTTACAGATATACGTGAATGGATCTTCGAAGCTGTCGAAAAGATTGGGGCTCCAGTATAGTATGTATAGAAAGAATCTGGCGAGGATGGCGTACCTATATTTGAAATACACGAACATCAAGTTCCGCTTCCTGAAGATCTAGAATCCTTGACAGCTATAGCCTATTCAAACAATGGAACAAGTTGGGTTTAGGCACGAAAAGACGAGAGCTCATTCAAATTTAACGCTAACACTAAAGCTATGCATCATTATCATCCTATACAGCCAGCTGGGACCCCTTTGATTACTCATAGGTCTCAGCTTTTAGGCATTAATGGGAGCACTGCTTTAATGGACGCTATTAGAGATATAAAGAACGGTAGTCCATCATATTGGATTAAACCAGGATGGATTGTATTCAACAAAGAAGGAGGCTTTGCTAAGTTGTCTTACAAAGCTATTGCCACAGATGAAAGAGGTTATCCCCTTATTCCAGACTTACCATCATACTAGGAGGCTATATATTGGTATGTAATGATGAAGTTAAGCTTCCCTAAGTTTCTTAAAGGCTCTCTTGGAGGTAAAGTTAGATACAGCTAGAATACATACTTCTATATACAGTAGCAATGGAATTTCTATAGAAATTAGGCTTATGCTGAGGCTATGATGCCTAATGAGAGTGAGATGCTTACAATAAAGAATGAGTGGACAAAGCTTATCCCAGAGTGGGACGATGATGAAAACTTCTTCAAGAATACTGGAGAAAAACAATTAAACTTTAACGATTATTGTTATGGATACTAATACTGAACCACAAATTAATAGTTTTGCTGGAGGTCTTAATAGCGATGACGATATATCTGTTGTTTCTACAAATCAATATCTTGATGCTACAAATATAAGAATATCATAGTACAAGGATGGTAACGATAACTCTAGAATAAACAGAAATGGAGTAATAACTCCTATTAAGGGAGCTAGGATATCTGCTATCATACACCCAAGTCTTAATCATTACAACTATAAAGTAGTAGCAACAGGATCTATAAGAGATTACGGAATTATAGTATGCGTATGTACTTGCAAAGATAATAATACGCTTAAAGAGTATAATTGTCTGAATGTATATAGATTTAAAAATGCTATAGGCAACGGATTGCATAATTAGAGCTATAAAGAGATTGATTCGACAGATATGATAGTTGATGCATAGCTTCCGCATGATAATTACCCAGATAAGTTTAGTATACAATTAAACTACGAGAGCGAGAATAACATAAAGCTTTATATAGCTGATTCTTTGGATCCTATAATAATGTTTAATATAACAAAAGGGAGCATATACAGAGATCTAGATAAGTGTTATATATATCCAAAGGCGCCATGTTAGCCTCCTAAGTTTTATGGTTATATTCCTGGAAAGCTCAAGTACAGCATGGTATCTTATAGCTATATGCTGTACAATAAACATGGATAGCATTCAGATGTGTCTGTAGCTTGTAAGTAGATACCTATAGGAAACTACAACTTTGTAGATAATTAGAACTTCATACAGTCAGGAGGTAAGCTTGATGCACAGTCTAATAGTGGAACAAAAATATCTGTATAGATAAAAAGTGAGTACGTACATTTAGACAAGATCAAGGTATTTAGAATACAGTACTTCTAGAATGGCTAGATGCCTATTATATCCGTTATTTATGACGCTGCTACGGGTTGTACAGAATTTGAAGATGCAGATATCACCGTATGTGATACAGGCCAGGAAGCATTAGAATAGATAAGTATAGAAGAGTATAATAGCATGTAGGGAGTAAGGATTATCCCTAATTCATTGGCTATTAAAAATGGATATTTATTCGCTGCTAATACAAAGACATACTAGACTACTATTAAAGGCTTTGATAAATGGGATGCTAGAGCATATAGATTTGATATAAGACACAACTGTACTCTTACCGATGTAAATGGAGATAATAGGATAAATGTAACAGATAGCAATATAGGGAAAATACCTTTTACTCATGATTGTTTCTAGTCTTACAACGATATAAATACAAAGTAGATAATAAGTTAGGATAGTCAGGTATATAATAAAACTGGCGAATATATTGGAGGTAGTGGCGTTAATATTGAGTGGAGGTTTATTATATCTCCATAGGTTGGAGATAGCTGTAAAAGACAATATAAAGGCTCTGATGACTACGTTAGAAAGGTTGGTACTCTATACAACTATGTGAGTAGAGATAATGTTAAATAGCAGGAGAGCTATTATGTGACAAGCTCTGGAGACATTAAGTGGGCTTCTGACGGAGATAAATTCGATAATGGTATAAAGTCTAATACTTACCTATTACAGTCGCTTAGACGCAACGAATTGTACCGATACAGCATTGTTTTATACGATAAGTACGGACAAGCTTCTCCTGCTAAGTGGATAGCTGATATTAGAACACCTAACATGACAGATCCATAGTTTAATATATTCACATCTAATACTAAGGTTAACGGTACAAGATACGAGCTAGTAGTACGTAATCTTGGTATATAGTTTAAAGTTAATCATCTACCTACAGGATGTGTTGGATACTAGATTGTAAGATGCGCTAGACACGAGGAGGATATGGCTACTATATCACAGGGCGTACTTAATAAGCCTGTAGTTAATGCATATAGCAGAATATTTGATAATGATAAATCTGATGGGTTCTTGATAACAAAATATCACACATATTGTCCTACAGGTTTCTTGACAACAGGCATGTTTATAGAGGGATATGGTTGCGTGCACTAGATGTCTGATGATAATAGTACAAAGAATTAGTGCATGACAAACTTGGCTAACAACAATTTATTGCAGTTTGTTTCTAAGGAGGTTTGTTATCAGCCGGAATCTTTTAAAACATTTGTAAAGGATAAAAAATACTACATAGAGACTCCGTTATTCTTATTTGGATCTAGAGGCGACGAAGATTTTAAAGACGATATATATGATACTCCTGGAAGCATATATGGAGATCTTGAAACTGTATTTGGAATTAAGAATCATAAATTTATAATTCCAGGAATATCTAATTGTACATTAGAGACATATGTTGACAACGAAGGCTTGTTAACTAGATATGTTGAGAATGTAGAATTTACGCCAGATGATCACAAAAATATAGCATATCTTGATGCTACACTTAATTTGGATTTAATGTAGAGAATTAATCCTCATGCATTTAAAGAGAAAGTATTAAGCCACGATAGACCTTATTCGTTCTATCCAATAAAGAGTTGTGTATACGACAGAGATCCGTTATATGTGACATATGATAGCGATGCTAAGATTTCAGAAGTAACAGAAAAGAACGGTATATATATGCAACAAAAGGCGTTTGGGTACATTAAACTATATGAGTCATCAAATGCTACAGACACGTTTACTAAATTATCAAATATAAATGTTTTAATAAATCGTAGAAAGATAATAGATTTTAAAACAGTAGAACAGATTGAATGGGATAAGTTCTTTAAAAGAAACTACAACAAAAACGGCGAAGAACAGAGAAGCTCTAAATAGTTTCCAAACTACGCTGTATCTTCTGGTGGTCACTTGTTCACTAATGCCATAACTGGTGGATTAGCTACAGATGTGGATAGTGCGATATTTAGCAATATGGGGCGATTCGGCGGAGGATTCAGAGGAGATGGTACAGGAGAAGCGGGCAAGCATGTAGTTTGGGGAACTGGTGGTAGATGCTTGCTGTTCTCATGCGAAGATAAGCTTGACACTGTAACAAATAGTGTTAAGACTAGTAAATACTATTGGTTAAATAGTATTGACGGCAAAATAAGATTAGCAGGCGAATACATAAGATCTAGTTTACTTGGTACATTCTTATGTAATTTTAGACAATAGATAACACCTTATGGAGGATAGTCTTTTATCAACAGACTTACTAATGTGTATTTTGGTAACGGAGATTATTTTGAAGCTCCAGTTGATCCAGATGGTCCTGGTGACTGGAATGATGTATATAACGGTGATTGTAATATAGAGATATTCGAATACACATCAATGCATAAGATATATGGTGCATATACGAATAAAGGTAACGGTGAACTCAATTATCCTAGTACACATATGATTACCTACTCTATTCCTACAGAATCCAACATCTGGACCAAGTTTGAGTATGGTTGGCAGTTTAGCATAAACGCAGCAGATAACTACGCATCATTTATTTAGGAAGAACCATCTTAGATAACAGAAGCTTATACATAGGATGATCCACAGTTTGTGTATAATACTGTATACAATACACGAAATACTAGTAGGCCACATGCTATATATGACGATCTAAATAAGGAAGATTATAATAAGACAGTAGATACCAGAGTATATTATTCTGATTTAAAGGCAAATGATGAGATTATTGATAGTTGGTGTAAGTTTAGAAGTTCAAACTTCATTGACGTAGATCAACAGTATGGACCTATAACTGACATCTATACATTTAAGAACAACTTGTTATTCTGGCAATAGAAGGCTTTTGGTGTACTTAGTGTTAATGAGCGTAGTATTACTACAGATAACTCTGGTAACGATGTTATACTTGGAGATGGCGGGGTGTTATCAAGATATGATTACTTTAGTAATAAATTCGGTATGTGTAAGCAGTAGTTCTGTGTAACTTCTTCTAATGGTGGAGCTTACTGGTGTGATACACATAACAATGTACTCTGCATGTTTAGTGGAGACAGTGTTGTAGAGCTTAGTAAACAAGGAAAGGTACAGGGCTTGGTAAATTCTAAAGCAGACGGTTCTTCTGGAGTGTTCTATGATAATAAGAATAATGAGCTTGTCTTTAACGTTTTAGAGTATAAGCAATAGATTGCTTTTAATGAGTCTATAGGGAAGTTTACTTCAGTTTACACTATGCCATTCGATGGTCATATAGATTTCTTTAATGGATTGTACTTAGTTAATACAATCGATGATAAAATAAATATATTCCAGTATGATTGTATTAGTGGATACGGTCTTAAGAATACATAGAATTAGCAGATTGAGTGCTATCTTAGATACGTTGTTAATCAGTAGCCATTAGTTACAAAGGTATTTGATAACCAGTCTATTGTAACATAGGAAGACTTACAAAGTAGACCAATATATGATAAGGACGACTATTTCTCTATTAATCATAAATACTCATGGACTACTCCTATGATTAGCTCTTACTCTACGCTACAGAACAGCATAACTGTCAGAGAGAACAATCATAGATTTGCTATACCTAGATCAGAGGGCTTATATGGAGGCAGAATAAGAGGTAAGTATATGATATGTGAGATAACAAGTAAGAAACCAAGATATACTGCTGCTATACAGTTTATTACAACTAAATATAGATTATCATGGAGCTAAAATAGAGAAAAAGAATAAATAATCTTCCTAAGTTTGATGGTGGTACAGATCTAGCTGGTAGTATAAAAGGTATTGGCGGAGATGTGACAGGTCTGAATACATATAAATAGCAACTTACATCTGTTCCAACAAAAATAGAAGTAAACGGAATGAGAACTCCTGGAAAGTCATTACTTGGTTCTGGCGTAGGAAAAGTAGTAAGTGCCGGAACTGTAACTTCTGCAGTGAATGGCACACTTGGAGTAATAAGTGGATTTAATCAGCAATAGGCAGCAGTAAAGGGTCAGGGCGAATTATTTAATATGTCCGGACAAAGAACTGATTAGGCATTCGGAGTAAACTACTAGGCTTAGAATGATATTGATAAGAGCTAGGCTATGGCCGATATATCTGCATCTAATACAGCTAATACATTGGCTATGACAGGCTCTGGAGCGGCTGCAGGAGCTGCAATAGGATCTGTTGTACCAGGAGTTGGTACACTTATTGGAGGAGCTGCTGGAGCAATTATTGGAGGAATAGCTGGACTGTTTGGCGGAAGAAAAGCTAGATAGAGATAGAGAAGAAGAATATAGAATGCACAGTAGAATGCAAACTTAATTAATTAGGTTAATAGATCATCAGCTGCTTCAGAAGGCTTATAGCAGCAGTATTACATGGATAATGGTACTACATACGATGATCTGTTATACGCTAACCGAGGAAAAGATTTAAAGAGACCGAAATATGGTAAAGGCAAATAAAGTATGGACACCTAATGGTTATTAGGAGGGTCCTGTAAATAGTTTAGTTGGTAAAGGTGAGTCTATTATAGACTATACTAACGGAACTGGAACCCTTGTAACAAAGGGAAAGGTTGGCGTAGATAATCAACCTAGTTCTGTACATGATGATGATTCAAACGTTATTGCAGGAAATGATAAAGACTGGACAAATGGAATGAAGTTCTCAGATCAGATAGCACCACTTACAGCTAAACTTTAGATGTACAACAATATAGAAAAGAAGATGAATAAGAAGCCAGGATTGAGCTCACTGTCTAAGCAGACTGCGTAGTTATAGAAGATGTAGGTAGATAGAGCTAAAGCTCCTATACTGTAGGCTATGAAGTAGATTACAGATAGATAGTAGGCTCAGCATGAAATATAGAACTATAACTGTGGCAAGAATAGATTTGCTAGTGGAAAAGAGATCTGGGGTGATATAAAGAATGGTTTCAAAAACTGGACTAAAGACGGTAAAGGAAAAGTATCTAATGCTACATTGGACTTTGGTTACGCCGTTCCGGCACTCCTTGAAACCACTATGCTCAATAGATGGAATAGAGAACGCCCATAGATGCCAGATATCTATGCAGCTAATAGATATGCTCCTATAGCTCTTAGAACAATGGCTAGCAATAGAATATCTCCATACTCTACGCTTGAAAACCTTAATACACAGGATAGACAGGCAGCTTATTAGTTAGCTAATTCTGGAGGCTATACAGGAGGACAGAGACAGAATGCTAGAGTAGCACTTGCTTTAGGAGCTCAGAGAAACGCTGCTAATGCACTTATGAACGTAGATGAGAAGAATGCTGCATATAGAAACGCATATGCTGATATGGCTGCTAGATTAGGTGATAGCGAGGCTTCTAGACAGCAGCAAGCTAATCAGTATGGCTGGGATGCTTATAATAGAGCATACGGAGCTAGAACTAAGGGTATTGAAACACACTTGGCTAATCTTGGATTACTTGGTCAGAAATGGCTGTCTCAGCGTATTAAGAACAAGCAGTATGGAGATATTCTTGATATATATCAGCAGGATGTAGATAATAAGAAAGATGCTATAAAAGCTCTATATAATAATAGTTCTGCAACACCAAACACTGATACAAAAAGCCATACAAATACTCCTGGTTTAGATATGTCTGTAATGGATTTAAAATACGGCGATAATACTATAAATAAACTTTAGGCTCCATACGGAAAGTATTGGTATATAGATCCTGACAAAGTTGCTGAATCTGCAAAATCTACAAGAAAGTGGGCTAAATCTAAAGAGTAGTATCAAAGAGGTGCATTTGGAACGCCATATGAGAGAATTAATTTCTCTAGTGATTACACTGGCGGATTTGGTCCAAATGGGTTATTTACACCAGTATGGGCAGGTGGTTTGTTTGATTATAATCCATATAATATAACTAGTTTAAGACTGACAAAATGATGGGAATGTACGATGAACCAGTAGCGGTGCCTATAATAGACCTACTGGACAGTAATATGATGTCATAGTACATCAGTGCTGCAAGAGAACAATATAATTAGGCTGTACAAGAATAGAAAGATTTTGCTAAGGAATTTGGTGAGCTCTATGGGCCTAATGCTAACATTAATAAGCAATTCTACGATGATACTAGAGGAGCTGTAAATAAGGGTCTTGACTATCTATACTAGAATGGCATAGACCCTCTTAGATCTGCAGAAGGTAGAGCGTATATAGCTAAGATTATCAGAGAAAGGCCATACGCTGAAATAGCTAATCTTAAAGCTTAGAATGAGTCTATGAAGACTTATTAGAGATACAAAGCAGAAGCTATGCGTAATGGTACATATGACCCAGATTTTGAGAAGTTTGTATTGGGCGGCAAGACTCTTGAGACATGGGATCCGTCTACAGATGGCATGTGGACCAGAGAAGCCCCATCTAAGTATTCTAGCCTTAAGGACTGGACAAGTAATCTGTTTGACAATATGCAGTTGGAATATGATGATGAAGCTACCAAGAAAGCTGGAGGAATGTATTAGGTATATTCTAAGTCTCCAAATAAGATGTAGTAGATTCTTGACTCAAATATAAAAGATATGACAAAATCAGAATTGGGCAGATATTATCTTGATATGTATGGTGGAGATATCAATGCTCTTAAAGCTGATATAATTGATCGCAACAGAGAGTATACTTAGGTTGATAAGCGTCCAGATCAGGTTTAGATACATCTTAATGACCAGCTATTCCAAGCTAATGAAGCTGCTAAGAATAGAGCGTTCCAGAAAGAGATGGCTGCACTTAAACACAAATGGGATCAAGATGATATGGCTCTAAAAGCCCAACTTAATGGAACTGGACCTAATGGAGAACAATCTCCTTTACAATGGTCTACTAGATCTGAAAGAACATCATAGAGATAGAAGGACAACCAGGTTATGACAAACCTGTTTGATACTATGGAGAGAGCATCTAAGTATTGGAAAGATAGAGCAAATAATACTAAACTTTCTGCTGCATAGAGAAAACAGGGTAGAGATCATGCTGCATGGTGGGACAACGCTATTAGACAGGCTGGTACTGATCCTAGATCTCTTATAAAGAATGGACTCGTACAAATTGATGAATATGGATAGTATTAGCCATCTAGAAGGCTTTTAAATGCAGATGGGTATGCTAGTCATACAAATGTTGGTACATTTAATGATCCTAAAAAGCTTGCTCAGGCTGCAGATAAATAGTATAGTGGATACATGTATAAACCAACTGGTGGTTCTGCTGAACACAAAGTACTCTTAAATAAGTTTGCAGGAACAGAAAAACCATAGCAATTTGAACTAATGCAGAATAAGCATCTTGCAGTAAATCTTAAGGATTCTAACCTTAGATATTCTCCTATAAGAAGAATAAATGTTACAGGTAATAAGAGGCTTAGATATGCTACAACAATGCGAAAATTTGATAGATGGCTTAAGAGCGGAGCAGCTGGTAGAGGAGCTCTTGTAAACGAGGATCTTAATGCTGGATGGATACCAGGCAAACATAAGCAGTTTGATATAGCTGGGCACGTTACAATTACTGGTAAACAATTTAGTGAGTTCTGCGTATCAATTGGGGCTACTTCTGATAATGACAAAGCAAGGATAGCATCAGAACTTGGTCTTGATGCATTTGATGCAGCATCTAAGCCTGTAACAAAGAAAGAGAAGGTTGGATCTGCTACATATTACTAGGTACCTATGACTAGAACAATTTAGAATAATGGCGCATTTAAGATAAGAGACATAAATACAGATGTTAATAAATAGGAATTCGGATCTAGTAATGCATTTAAGATGGCTAATGATGCACAAAATTCTTCATTAATGATAGATTAATAAAATATTATGGCAAATAAAAACAAAAAGACGTTTACATACAACTAGGCATATAGTAGAGGAGCTTAGATAGCGTAGGATTTGCAGCGTAGTGTAGCACAAAGAAGTGCTGACTACGCAGCTCCTTATGTTGAGGGGAGTATGGGCGCCTATACAGATGTCAGTGACTTTAACAACATGACATTCCCTGCGTATACTACGCTGGATAAACAGGGTAAAGCTGTTGTAAACCAAGAAGAAGACAATAGTGGTTCTCTTGGTGATTTCCTTTTAGGAGACTCTTGGGATTTAAGTAAGATGAAAGAGAGATTGGATAAATTCTCTTTCAAGGATATGTATAGGCTTACATTCGAGAAAGGGTATGGAGCCTATGTAGACTCTAAAGAAAAAGAACTTGATAATGTTACTTTTCAATAGAGTTCTTTAAAAGTAGCTTAGGACTACAATAATCTTCTAAAACAAAGAGAAGATCTCATAAATCAATATAGAGCCTTTAAGAGTCATGGGTACGCTTCAAAGGAATAGACCAGACAATTATAGGATGCTATTATAAAGGTAGATGATCAAGTTAAGAAATACCAAGATTTCTTTAAACAACATAAGAACGATGATGTATTTTTGGACTTGTTCTACGATACAAATAAAGCTGGGGCTAGCGATTATTTGGCTGCTCTTAAAGATAATACATTAGTCACTCATTAGCAGTTTAATACAAATGGTATTCTTGGTACTATAAATAATGCATTAAAATACACAGCTGGTACATTATCTGAAGGCCTTGAGAATATAGCACTTACTACATAGAATGCTATAGGTAAAGTTCTGCCTTAGGCAATTGGTGGCGATAAAAATGGAACATTTATTAAACGTGCCATAAAGAGTGGTACTAGTAATTACGATAATTTGTTTGAAGGATATTCAACAAAAAATGGATCGCAATTATTATAGATAAAGATAAATGCCTTAAAAACTGATCTTGACAGAGAACAGAACAAGAAGGAGATTTCATTAAGATCGGCTATAAATCAATACAAAAATGGTAATTGGCTATTTGATCCAAAGAAGATTAATCCAGAGTTCAGAGATCTTCAGAATCAGAATAGAGGTGGTTTAATTGGCTCTATTATCGACCCTACACAATGGGGTTATTCTATACCAGAGATAGGTACATCATACAGTGATGCTGCAAGCTTTGCAGGAATGGTAGCAACTAATGCTGGTGGTGCATTAGCTACAAAAGCAGCTGTTAAATTCCTTACCAGAAAGATTCCTGGACTAGGCGCTGTACTTACTGCTGAAGATATGGCAAAAGCTTTTAATTCTGCAGAAAATGCAGAGCAGGTCGCTAATGCATTAAGCAGAGTAGAATTAGCTAAAAATGTAATAGGAGGATCTACTGCTGCCGCCGGAATGTATTGGACAAAGCAGATGCGTCAATCAGAGACTAATGGTGAAGCCATAAATGCTTTAGCCCAAAGAGTTTTGGATTCTTCGTATAAAACAGACGTAGATTTCAATAAGGTATTTGATGCCGTTGACTAGCATTCTAAACGATTAGGAATCGATTCAAAAGATCTTGATTAGCTTGAAAAAGTAAAACTTGCGTTAGCTTACAATATACCTACAGGTGACGCTAACTTCGATAAGATTAAAGTAGACTCTAGAAAGGGTTTGGCTAAACTTATAAATGATAACAACGCGATGGCGTTTGAAGATTATTTGCAAGCTTTACCTTTTATGGATTATACTAGAGGGGTAATATCTAAGGCTGCTAACAATATGTTTTCTAGAGCCCCAAAGATGTACATACAGGACTAGGTACTTGATAAGGCTACAAAAGCTGCTGCTACCGGAGTTATAGATAACGCTATAGATAGAGTAGCTATGAGCAAATTTAGCAATATAGGTGATAGACTCAAATTTGTTCATGGTTCAAAATATCTTGCAAAGAAATTTGAAAGAGCATTTCCTCTTGCTACATCCGAGGCTCTTGAAGAAGGTAGGCAGTAGTTACTTACATCTAGATTTGGAAGAGGAGAATATGATGATTACTCAATAGGTGAGTCTTCTTTTTATTTGCCAAGTGTATTTGATAATCAGTTCTTAAACGCAGATGCTGCAGCAGCTTATCTTGGAATATCATCTGGAGACCCAGATAATGGAGATGCCGAGTTAAGAAGATCTATGGAAATAGGAGCTATGACAGGATTGCTTTTTAGAATTCCTCATAATGTTAAAAACCTATTAACTCCATACAAAGAAGGTAGTACTAGCCCTTTTAGTTCAAGCGATAAATATAGTTTGAGAAATACTGTAGCATAGCTTAGAAATGATAATGTTATTCGTAGCATAGCTGCTAATAATTATCAGCTTGCACAAGACAATGATCATGTAGGAATATTCTTTGACGCATTTAGTAGAGCTGGAGTAAATAAAGATAGACTATAGACGGCTCTTGATGATATGAAAAAGTACAAAGGATCTTTACTACAAGATGGCTCAGATGGTTATATAGAGAATGACAAAGAGCTTCTTAATGCTGCGTGGTTTGCCTATAATAACAAGAACCTCGAACAGTCTATGAAAGATCTAAACATTTCTAGAAATAGCGAGGATCATAAACAGCTCGTACAAGCAGCAACTAGAGTCATGATAGACTCTAATAATGCAGCAAAGGATTCCGAGAAAGCTAGAAACAACATTGATTCTATAATAAATAAGACCGTACAGGATTACGAGAACGCTACATAGGAGAATAATCCGGCACTGTTTAATATCATCAATAAAATAAAGCAGGACTATCAGAAGTTTAATGAATCTATAAACTCTAGAAGAAATCAATTCAAGAACTCTGAAGAAGGAAAGAAAGCTGGTCAAGAGTGGATCGATGAGAATGAAGCTTATTATGAAGATGATGCACAAAGAACATCTTTAGACAAGGCTATCGAAAACGTAATGAATGAACGCGATGAGTTCAAGGTTGATTCAGAAAAGGAATACACGTAGTCTAGACTTGAATCAATATTCAGCTATAGAGAGTATAAGGCAGCTTAGAAGTTGGCTAAAGATTTAAAGGATCAAAAAAGAAGACTTTAGCTAATATCTAATGAAACAGGAACAGATATCAATACTGATAAGCTGACAGGTATGATAGATTACCTTGATAAGCTTATATAGAACAGAAAGAATAAAGTAGAGAATTCTAAAGAGATATTAGCATACAACGAAAAGGTTGATTTGTTAAATGCTTCTATAAGTGACAAGAAGAAATAGTATAAAAAGATAACATATGACTCAATCTTTAAAGATTACTAGGACTTTGATAACCAGGATGAAATAGACAAGGCTTATTAGGTATTCCTTATAAATGACGCCTTATTTAACGTACTAAAACCTATGTCTGTAGCATTTACTACTGGATAGGTTGATCCTAGATTTGTATATTTTTCTAGAAGAGAATAGAACTGGAGTGAATTGTCAGATGAGCAAAAGTCTGAGTTCACTAAAAAGATATAGGGTTTGTATCAAGAACAAGGCAAACAAGCTCCAACTGAAGCGTAGATCAGAGCAGCGTACTTGAATGAGCAGAACAAGAAAAGAAGAGCTATAAAAGAGTTATCTAAGAAATACTCAGAGCTAAGAGACAAAATCGAAGGTAACGACGATATATCTAATATGAGTATGGATGACATTGCTCGTCTTACTGATATGGAAAGAGAGGCTGCTAGAGATCTTATTAGTTCGGTTCTTGCTGACAAAAAGAATCGTATGCGTATAGCTCGTAGAGAATGGGATCAAGAGAGACCACTTACGCCAGACGATGTTTAGCAAGCTGAAGATGGTACCGCTGATGAAGAAGTAACTCAGAGAATTAAAGATCTTGCTGGCGAGCCTAAGAGTCCAGATGTTGAGAAAGAGGCTGAAGATATGAATGTTTAGCCAATGCCTTAGGACAAATCTGTGCTTGGTACATCTGAGCTTGATGCAGCTATGGATAACTCTCAGCAAGGTTCTACAGAAAATGAAAGAAATCTCGAAGATGCCTTAGGCATGAGTCCTGCTGAAGATAAACAGCAGCAGAAGCTTAGAGAAAAGCAATAGAAACAGAAAGCCAAAGAGGAACAGCAATCAGATTCTACTGATTTCGCAGATGAGAAAGATGATGATAATGATGAAGAATTACCACCTGTACCAGATAATGTGATAATTAATGGAGATGGAACTGTAACTGTAAAGCCAGAGAAGTCTCAAGAAGCTTAGCAAAATAGCACAGATACTGGTGTTTAGGATAATACCGAAAAATAGCCTGAGCAGTAGCAGGCGCAAGAAGATGAAGAGCCAGAAGATGAAAATAATAATGATTCTCCAGATTTGACTCCAGATAAGAATACAGCTGATACCGGTCTTAATGTTGAACAGATTCAGGAAGATCAGGACTTTCCTGACGATAACCCAGAAGACAACAATGATGATATAGATTAGGTTCCTTAGAAAGAAGGCAAGACTGCACAGATTCTTGATCCTAAAGATATGGGTGCAGAAGATACTCTCAATATAGAAAGCCCTTTAGAGCATGAAGAACCAGAAGTATTATCAAAGAAGTATGATGATAACGGAACTTTAAACATAGAGGATCTACCAGAAAAGTTAGATGTAGATATACAAAGTGAATCCGACACTCTTAGCAATATGGATAATCCAACTGAGTCAACTGATACATCTGGAGTATACGATGACAGAAAGCCTAAGCCACAAGCTGTATAGGAAGCAGAAGATATAGAAAGAAGATACGCTGATCACACATTCTTCTATAGACCTGATGCAGAAGAACCTATGGACATAAGAGTTAATGGAAAGGATGTTGAGTTACCAGAAGGATGTACTATTGGTACCGGTGCAGAACTTGCGCAGAAACTTACATAGAAAGGATGGTTTGAAAAAGCTGATAAGTTCTATGTTGTATCGTAGATGTAGAAATACCAGAAAGGAAATCTTGGTGACGAAAGAGACATATTTACAGTATCTTTAGCCATAAGGGATGGCAATAAAATATATTTCTCTACTCTTAGAGCGTTAGGACGGTATCATGATAACTACAGAAAAACAGATGTTGATCTTTCATACGAGCTCGCTAATAAACTTAAATTTATAGGCGTCGATATGGATGCCTACAAGGTCAATCTGTTTGAAACAGCGAAAAATTATTACTTACTTCATAATAGTGTTGATCAATCTCTTCTGGAAAACGATGATAAACTGAATAAAGAAGTAATAGATTGGCATAACAATCTACATGAAAGTGATCCGGAAAACGCCGGTTAGATACGTGCGTATATAGACGATACTGCTAGAAATAAGTCAGCTATTCCAGGCAAGGTTCCTTTGACAAACAATTAGGTTGTACAGCAAATCTAGAGACTTAGAGATAATAGAAACGCAATAATTGAAGCATATTGTACATTTAAAGATGGTAAGTATATAATTCCATAGACTATTAGAACTGATGTCAAGCCACAAGAAGCTAGTATAAGTAATGGTAAAGTACAGACTAGACCAAAACTTGAAAATAATCTTGTTGATTTTAGACCTCTTACAGAGAAAGATTTAAATCTTGATATTCCTTCTGATCCAGAAGAGCTTACAATGTATCTTGAGAAGGGCGCTATAACACTTGGCTATGGTACCGGAGTAATGGCTGATGAAGGTAATAGATTCCTTATTCGTAACCTTTACAATCCTTCTGGAGACACAATAGACGGTAAGGGTTATTCTGGTAAATTATACTTTACAATAACCGGTCCTAGTGGATATGTTGTTCCTATAATGCTTAGAGAAGAAAGATTTAACTAGGTTTAGGGCAAAGATGGCAAGATGCAGTTTATTGATCCTGTTAATATGTAGTTGGCCATAGATCCGAATACAGGAAAGATAAATAGAAACGCTCCATTATCTATGGCTGAGCTTATATTGTACATGGTTACCGGTAAGATTAATCCAGAAGAATTTGAAGGGAACCAGGGACTTATTGCAGATCTGCTTGCGTTAAGTGTTCATACTACGTTTGCTACTAAAGCCGATAAAAAGCACCCTTATTTAGCTTCTAAGTAGTTCTATTTCGACGATGAGAAGAACTAGCTTGTGTTAACTCAACCAGGCACTAGATAGGACTTAAGATTGTCTATGGATTAGTTGTTTGGTGATTAGTCTGAGAAGACAAGAAGGTCTACTATTAGATACATAGCAAACAATTTACACTGGAACACAGATAAAGAAGACATGGTTGAACATTTTAATAAATCTATGCCTAAATTATCTGCGTTTTTGAGATAGTATTTTGAGGATAATCCAAAAGCTAAGTCATATAAATTCTTTGGTCTTAATCAGCTCGAATTTAAGAGAGATGAGTTGTTCTCTACAAATAAGAATGGTTAGCTAAATCCTAGAAAGGTATCACTTGCTGCATGGATGATAAATAACGGCAAACTTCTCACGGACTTAGCTCCACAGCATTTCTATGCACCATTTATATACTCTGACGGAGTACAGACTTCAACAAAAAAGAAGGCCGTGGCAAAGGTAAAGAGAGAAAGTAAAAAACAGGATAATCCTAGCGTAATTGAAGCAGAAGCTAATATAGCTGCAAAGAGATTTACTGATGAGGCTATAAGTAGAATGCAAGGCAGATATAAGAGCGACTCTCAGAAACAGAAGGTCATCAAAGATGATTTCTTCGTTCTTTCAGACGAGGCTAGAAAATCTGTGCTTGACAACTATAGAAAACGTGGAATATACGATATAGTTGTAATGGATGTTCTTAAGGAAGACGTAGCAGGCAAATCATTAGATGAAGTTAAGCGTATTATTACAGAGCATGTACAGAAATATGTAAACTACGCTAATTCTTAGGAGGGTTAGAAGTTTAATGTAAAAGATCTTACATTTGTATCCGATACTATGCTGAAGAATATTGTAAGTAAAGGTTATGTTCCTATACTTAATGTCGGTACAAACGGGAAACTTCATATAAACGCATAGGATCCATTATCTATACTTCGCAACAGTAAGGTTAGACAGGATGGATATACTGGAGTATTTTCTAAATTCAAGTCAAAAGGAAAATTTGACGAGAAAGCTGCTAGAAAATGGCTTAGCGAAAAGCTTGGATTAGACGAAACCAAAGTAGTTGTTCTTGATGGGGTCCTTAAGGGCTGTGAAAATAGTAGAGTATATGGTATCACAAGTCTTGCAGCAGATTATATAGACAGGTAGGTAAACGGTGTTATTACTTTATCTAATGAGGCTGGATACGGCATTCATTACCATGAGGCATGGCACTATGTTAACTTATTGTTAAACAACAAAGCACAGAGACTTAGATTGTACGATGCTTACATCAAATCTCACAACTTAAAGAATATAACATTTGGAGAAGTCGAAGAGTTGATGGCTGAAGATTTCCGTAGATATGCAGAAATGCGAAACGGAAAGGGAATTGTTAATATAGTCAAGAGATTATATAACAATATACTTGATTTTGTAAAGGTATCTAGAAAGAAGGATATTGTACGTAATGTATTTAACGCAATTAATAACGGACGGTACTTCGACGTACATATGGACAAAGACTCTATAAAAGAGTTTGAGAATAGGTATCCAAACGGCGTAGCTTCAGCAGACTACTATGTTCCTACTGTAGACCAATCTACTCTTGATAAGCTTGAAGGAATAAAGGATTACCATACATTCTATTAGTGTGGTGTAGCGTTGGCACAAAAATTGTTAAGCGATTACGGTTTTAAAACTCCAAACGATATTAATAGCAAAAAAGTATCCAAATTCAATGATCTTATTGAAGATTTAAAGAATAACAATGAGTTTGAATCAGATCCATTAAAGCAATCTATAATAAACGACATTTGTAATAATCCTAAGGCTTTTGAAGGTATTGTGGCTAATGTATTTGCTTAGTATGGAATAAAGGCTAATGTAAAGAAGTTCTCTTAGATGGATGAGACTAATGATCTTACAAATAAAGATTCTATAAATGATGACGATTAGTCTAGAGACATTGGCGATAGAGCCGATAATACTTGGGACGTAATGTAGTTATCTATAAGTAAAAAAGATAATGTAGCATTTAGAGCTAAGCTTTTCTTAAGTCTTATAGAAAAAGGTAAGTTTGTTCTTGATCCAGAAACAGGAGAGCGTGAGTACGAGACGCAGTTTAATGATATTATTAGCGACGTTCCTTTGTATTGGAGCTATAGCGAAGCATGGAGTTCTATATTAAAGAACTTGTGGATGTGCGAATCTTATGATAACATAGATCCAAATACAGGTGTATTTGCAGCCAATTCTATCAGAGGCAAGGTTAAATAGCTTGCTGACAGAAAGATGGCATTATTTGTCGCCCTTAATGATAAACTTGAAGAAGTAGAAGGTGACATAGAACTTGAGAACCAGATACTTGCTACAGTAAAGAGCTCTTATAACCAAGTAGCGTAGATTTGGCTTAATGACCCAGTAGAGAAACCTATGGGTATTATGGATCTTCCAGAAGATATGGTATCATCTGTAGTAGAAGTACCTACTGACGAGAAACGCACATGGGAAATTAGAAATGACAATACTCTTAAAGCAAAGAGGAATCAACCACGTTTATGGAGTTAGGAGTTTGCTTCTTCTAATGTAATTATTTCCAAAGATGGATAGACTATTATAAATCCAGAGTATGTAGACACACTTGTAAAGATGCGCCAGGATGCTATAGATCTTTCTAAAGTTCTTAATGAACCTACTATTCAAGATTTGTCTTCGGCTTACGATGAGGCTGCTACGCAAGTTGTTAAAATCCTTAATTATATGGGTATACCATTCGACAGAGAAACACTTGATGCTTATACATATTAGGTAAAGGACGAATCTAATGGTAAAAATCCTATGTTGGCATAGCTTTAGGCTTTGTAGATGATGCTTGGTGGCTCTATGTAGAAGAAAAATGGTTCAAAAAACAATTATAAATGGAAGAGCAATAAATAGACTGGTTCTTTATCATACTTTATTGATTTGCTTGATAAGTATAAAGGACAACCTTATCTTGAGACTAAATAGTCTAAGAGAAATAAGGATGTAGTTACAGTTGATCAGCTTTTTGTTGGCTATAGTTTAAAGTCGCCTATATCAAAGATGGCTGAGATTTACGCTTAGACTAACCCGTCTTCTACAGATGTGAGTATCAAGGGACCAGATGGGGCTACATTATACCCTATAAGCGAGAATAATGAAGCTTCTGACAAACTTCGTCATATAAATGATAACAAGGATGGAGTTGTCGAATAGATGATGTTATCGCCATATGCTAAACATAGTTCTATTCTTAATATAGCTAGAAATGATCAGCTTGGAGATAGACCTGGAGATAATACAAATAAGTTTAAACTTAATGCATTTGTTGGAATAAAAGATACCAGAGAGAATACTGGAGATGATTACTTTGGAATAACACCTCTTGCAGACTATGTTTCAAAGATGGTTATGAAGCATAATAACATGCTTGTATTCCCTACGATGGCTGATAAAAAGACATGGTATTCGATATCTTATGATCCTCTTACAAAAGACTCAGAAGGAAAGATATTGTCTGACGGATTATGTGTACACGATCTTATTACGTATAATCATACAGATGAAGCTGGTAAATGGAATGCTATGAGATTCTCAGAAGGAACCCTTAATAGATTTATGGGATACTTCTCTGATGAGCTCGAATCTCTTAAACAGTACTATGATAGAAAGAATATAGCTTACTTCGTAAATAATCCAGGAAGAGCAAGAGATAACTTTCATGGAAAAATTAAGAATGGTAGAATGAACATGGCTGGAAACGGCGGAATGTTCAGATACTTCTATGACGCTATAAAAATAAAGGACGATAATGGCAAAGAGATGAATCTTAACCAATATCTTGAATTCCTTTACAACAAATAGTAGACTATAGAAAAGAGTCCAGTTAAGAATGGCGGCCTTGGTACTATAAGAGAAGGAGCCAATGAACTTGATGGATTTGAACTTGTAAGAAGATATATAAACGAGCTTAGCGATTAGGTTGAGTCAGATCCATCCATGCTTAAAGATGGAATAAATACTATGCTCATGTCTAGGGTTAGCGATGAGTTCTAGACTATATCTGACGATGGTTCCACAAAAGTTGTTTACTTTGATGGCAAAACATATCTTCCTAGAGCAATACCTGTACAGATACTTGACTACTATCATAATAGATTTGGAAAGAGCGGAAGAGTGTTATCTGATTACTACGAAGACGAAGCTGGTAATGTTGCTGACTGTACGTTGTCTGTAATAGCTAATAATGTCGCAAATGAAATGATCTCCACTATAGAACTTGAGAAAGTATTTACAGGAGACCCTGCTTATTACAAATGGATTTACGCAGGAAGTAAAAAGAATCCAACACTCGATTAGTTCTCAAAAGATGGGTTTAATATTGGTGTTCGTAGACTATAGGCAAAAGACGCTGATAAGATTAAGCGTTTGGGATCTATACTTTCTCCTGGATAGAATCTTAGAACAGAATACTCTAATAGAGAAATACATGAGTTTAGAGACCCAATAAGTGGTAAAGAAGAGCTTAGGGGAAGCAAATATACTGTTCTTAATATAAATGATATTGTAGCTAGATCTAAGTTTATAAATGACATCTAGACGTAGTTTGGTAGACAGATACTCGCAGATGAGATTAGAGCCAATCCAGAATGGTTTGATAAGATTGTTGAGAAAGAGTCTAAAGAGTCAGGTGAAAAGCTTACAAGAGAAGGATAGATTACTAAGATGTATCTTAAAGACAATTATTATAAATCTATTCTTGATAAAGCCCAAAAGAGCGTAAAAGAAGCTGTCGAAATTCGTGCAAAACAGCAGATGTCTCCATATGAAAAGATTACAGTATCAGATGCGCAGGTTTGTATTAGACCAGCACTGTATAGAAAAATACGTATGAGTCTTGGCAACTGGACTATCGAGCCAGATGAGTCTGGATACTCAGACGAGGAGGCTTACAGAATACTTGAAACAGATGGTTCTTGGATGAATGATCCAGAGAAAGCTAAAAAGGTTAGCAAGCTTCAGTTATTCCCTCTTAAGATGACATACTTTAGCAACAATCCCACAGAACTTGGTCCTGGTATATTCTAGAATCTACCTGTGTATAACAAGATGGCTATTTTCCCTATGTTTAAGTATGCTACATAGAGTACATCTGGTAGATAGCTTTATGAGCGCATGAATAAGGAGGGTAATGAGATTGATATGATAGCATTTGAGTCTGCTGTTAAGGTTGGTGATAATCAGAATAGATATTCTCCTTACAATAAGGACGTCGATGTGATTGATGGCGACATAACAACAATGGATGATGCTATCAATAACGAATCTGATCAATATATTGATAGATCAACTGGAGAGATTAAGGCTAATACAACTGAAGGAAGTAAGCTTTCTGTGCAGATACAAGATCTTAACGGTATCCGTATGCAGCTCAACACTGATGCTCACGAGGCTACAGAAAGATCTATTGGTACATAGATGTTTAAGCTTGCATTCTCTAACTTGTTCGACGATCTTAAGTACGGCTTAAATAAAGCAGATTGGCAGGGATAGAGTAAACCTTCTAGATATGGTAGAGAGATAAAGGCTGATCTTATGGCTTGTATTAATGCTATGACTATGCTTGGTATTAACAAGGTATAGGATAGATTCTACTCATAGAATAACGAAGGCAAGTTTACTCATATTAACTAGAGGTAGGTTAGAAATCTTGTAGAGACTATCGTTAAGAATAATGGTCTTGGTGTATCTGCAGAAGAGATTATACATAATGGTGGTGTTGTAGCATCACTTATGTCTAGAAAAGTATTTGAGCAAAGCGTATTCTCTGCAGTTAGTAAAGATGTAATAGACATACAGACTAGAGGTGGTTCTGCTGTACAGCAATCTATATTTGGATTTACTGGATTCGATAAGGACAATATTCAGTCATATGAAGAAGGTGATTACCATTTGCTTAATGGCGGTAGAGAGATTAGATGGAATACATAGAATGGTAGTATGGAAGTTATGCTTTCTATTAACTTCTTTAGACCAGTTGTTCCACAAGAGTATCAGAAGACTTATGGAATGATGAGATAGTGGCTTATTGATCACGACGTTATTAATGGCAAGAAGACTGATGGATCACAATCTCACCCTAAACCTTTTGGCATTGGCTATCGTATTCCTACACAGGGTATGTCATCTATGTTTGCTATGACAGTAGCCGATGTGTTGCCTACACAATCTGGTGATACAATAGTAGTTCCTAGAGAGTTTACTGCTCAGACTGGTTCGGATAAACTACATCAATGTTCGAACCAGTATAATATAAAAAATTCCTTTAATTGCTGGGAACTCCACATATAGTGGACAATCAGCAGCCAAGTCTCTATTTAATACGTTTATAGAGAAAGGTTCAACGACTAAAATTAAATCATAAATAAACATACGTATATCGTTATGAAAACAAAAATTACAAAAGAAAGTAGAAATTTGCTTATAGCATTATTGCTTGGAGATGGAACAGTATGCAGCAATAATGTATTCAAACTTGCTCATGCAGAGCAATAGAAAGATTATTTAGAATGGAAGATTAAATAGCTTAATGACGCAGGTATAAGAAATAATGGATTAAAATCTTACATTAAAACTCGCGGTTATAATATAGGAGTAAATGTATATTATACATAGCTTAATATAATTCCATTTATAAAAGTACTAAGAAGAATATTTTATAAACCTAAAAAAGTTTTAGGAAATAGAAAACTTCTTAATAGACTAGATGCTAGAGGTATTGCTATTTGGTATATGGACGATGGTCATATAAACATTCGTAAAGACAAAGACGGAAGACCTATGGGATTTTATATAAAAATAGCGACATGCTTACCAAAAGATGAACTTTAGGTAATAATAGATTATTTTAAAGAAGTTTGGAATATAAACTTCTATATGTTTCATGAAGGTAAAAAAGAAGATAGTTTTTCTTTATGTTGTGGAACTAAAGAAGGCTTGAAATTTATAAATATAATTAAAAAATATGTGCTACAAGTTCCATCTATGGCGCATAAAATACAATATGATTTAAGCTAGAGGAGACGTCCTCTAGATGTACCCGAATAGGGGAAATTGGGAACGGAGAAATCCGAAGAAATAGTCTGATCTGCATAGTAATATGCAGTTAACACAAATGTTTGATGTCGATAAACTGTTTATTGCGACCATGTCTTACACGAACGGTGAATTAGATGCAATTACAGAAGAATAGGAGAAGCAAATAGCCGATATATTCTCTAGCAAGGTAAAAGGATCCAAGCAAAGTGCTGTGTAGAAAGTTTTGCAGCAAGCTTCTTATGGAGCTATACAGAATAGATTACTCAATAATTACATTGATATTATATCTGATACTAGAAACTTCTCTAATGCACGTGCTTCTATTGATACTATTACAGATGTTATCAAGTCAGAGATCCTCCCTCACTTAAAGAGTGGATTAAACGAATATAGACCATCTATGTATGAACTTACACCTTCGTTCTAGTCTAGACGTAAGATGGAATTCTCTACTGGTAAAGATGGTATTGGTCCATTCGCTTTGAACGTAACAAACATGGCTCTTACATAGTTCACTCATCTGTCTATGAGATACGGAGATAATCAATTCGGATTCCATGACCTTGACTAGGTTCTTGGAGAAGATGGAGAACGTATTTCAGACTGGTTGTCAGCTATGGTTAATGCCCATGTGGACGTTGCTAAGGATCCATATATTTTTGATCTTAACATTAACTCTGCTACATATAATCATGTAAACTTCTTGCTTAGAGCAGGAAAGGGTAAGGCTACATTCTCATTTATTGCTCAGCCTATACTTAAGAAGTATGGATAGTTAATGGGTTCTGCCAAAGGTACTTTTGGAAAGAACTTTAAGGCTGATGGAAAGTCTTAGGAATTGAACAATCATTCTTAGATTTATAGTTATCTTCTTAATGTAACTAGACAAAATCTTGCAGATAAGCTAGGTATCAATAAACTATATAATATACGCAAAAACAAATCAGGCAGTGTATCTTATTTTCTTAATGAAGATTATGTTAATAAAAACAGAGATAGTATTATTGGTAAAATTAAGGAGTCATTAAAAGCTGATGGAGAAAAGAATAATGAAGTTATCAATAAATATGCTACTGACATATTTAACCTTATTATAAACAATGATAAAGCTATATAGTGGAAGGACGCAATGAACTTCGATAAAGGTATTTATTCCATAGAGCACGCTAACTCTACATTTGGTTTATACTATCAAATGTTAGCATTAAGATCATTTGGTAAGATAAAGACGTATGCAGACGAGCTTGCAGACCTTGTAAAGGTATCAAAGATTGATACTAAGAAGTTTGGTAATAACATTTCTTCACATATCAACTTTAAGAATACATATGAGCAATTTAAATATGGAGACCATAAGGTTGAGTGGTATATAAATGACGGAAACAAATACGAGTAGAAGATTGATGAAAAGACCGGAGAGGAATTGACTCCTACTGAGACAACAGCTGCTCTCATGAGATATTTTCATAATTTGTTCTTGGATTCTAAGTTCTATAATGCTACAGAGCTTGTATAGAGAATATTGTAGAACCAAACATTCTCAGCTACTCCTTTATATGCTAATTTACTTAGAACAGCTCTCGCTAGCCTAAATGCTGATGAGTAGTTCTAGGGATATACAAAGTGGAGATTTGACAAGGATGGTAATTATACAGGAACTCCTTACGATGGATACAAGTAGGTAATGAAAGATGATGTTGTACAAGCTATTGGGTCATCAATAGAAAGTATGTTAAGATTCCAGGCACTACTTGACTTTGCTCCAAAGATCGAGGCAACAGATGATTATACTGGTCCTATAGACTTTACGTTTGGTGGAGATAGATAGGAAATAGAAAGGAACTACAAAAGGATTCTGTATGGAGACAAAGAGGGAGACGAATATGATAGAAACACAATATTCTAGAACCTTGCTAATCTTATGCAGAGTATAATAGATGATCCAGATTCTGATGAAGCTCAAGGCCTTGTAGATTAGGATGGTATTATTAGCAACGAATTATTCGAATACCTTAGACCTCAGACTGGAATAAAAGGTTCAAGTGTAGGAAGAATGATGCTTTCGAAGACTTAGATGAATGTTGGCGTAGAACAGAAATAGAGGCTTATGTCTGCATTCGATTAGCTGTTGACTCATCCATCTGAAAAAGTTAGAAGAGTGGCTAGAGATTTGGCTATATATGCATACTATTCTACATACGATACTAATAGTGCTTATTCTTTCTCTGATATAATTCCACCTAGATACAGACGCCAATATGACAGAGCTCTTAGTTTAGCACTTGATTCTAGAACTAGAAATGGATATCAGCATAAGTCTTTAGGAGATGCTTAGATTATGGCTAATGACATTCTTGATGTAATAGCAAGAAATCTTTATAAGAATGACGATGTTGTTCCTATGTATTTCGAAGACAAGAAAGACATTATTAAATACGAAGGAACTGTACTTAAGGTTACTGGAATAAAGAAAAAGGTTAACGCTCTTCTTGTATCAAATTCTAGAAGTATACCTAAATCTAGATACTTTAAGATTAAACGAGGAGACCAGTATGTTGTTTATAGATATGCAGGAACTATCGAAGGTTTGAATAAAGAAAACAAAGCATTAGAAACTAAGAGGGTCTACATGATTGTTCCTAAGTTCGGATTATAGATAAAAGGAACATAGCTATACGAATTTATGTAGGGCTCTGAAGGTGTTTCTATATTTGACGAAAACAAACTGCCTAGCACATTTAAAGCTGATAAACTTTTGGATTATGCTGAGCAGTATGCGGACGATCTTACCGAATCTTTATCTAAAGATAAAAAGAATGGCAAGTCTAAACCGAAAGATGAGTCTAAACAAGTTGTTATGTACAGGTTCTCTTCTACGATAAACTCTATGAAGATAAACGGCTCGTATTATGAAGTTAACCCTAACGATAATAAGCTTAATAACAAGGTTACAAACGAAGATGGTTCTGTAGAATTTGTATCAGCTATTAATCCTATTAATAAGATTGAACAAGATATAAAGAATTCCGGAGTTGATATAAATATTAACGATGCCAATTTACAATAGATTATAGAATAGATTCAATCAAGACAGAATATCGGTATATATAGCTTTGTACACTTTAATGGTGATGTATCTAAGTTTAAACCATCTAAGAAGTAGATAAGCGATTATACTACGCAGAAAGAAAGCGAATATGAAGACACTCTTGCTTCAGATTTAACTAAGGCGCAACGTAGATAGTTTATAGCCGAATACTCCAAGAAGCTTCAGGATGAAGCTCCAGACGTATTGTTGTAGAAGAATGTAAACGACAAGGTTGATTCTATTGTAAAAGACTTACTCTCATCAAATGTAACAAACTTTACAATATTGTCTACAGGTGATGGTGTCATAGAGCAAGCTGGAGCATATTCAGCTATGCTTAACCAAGCTAATATAACATCAGTACTCGGACCTTGTAGAATATACATTCTTGGCAAAGTTATGAGCAATCCAGAATCTCTTGAGGCGGAGAAATAGAAATATATACTCGACGACGTAGATGTTAAAACTGACGAACAGGAAAGCATCGAAGAAGATATAGATGTATTGCAGAATGCTGCAGATGATGCCGTTACAAATATCGATGATATCTAGAATGCTCAATCAGCAGAAGATTTACTATCATAGGTAGAAGAACAAGATGATGTTAAATCCGCTCCTGTTAGCGATAATCCAGAAGAAACAGCTGGAAGCTTAGGCGATCTGTTGTCATAGATAGATGCTTTGTCTGAAGAATCTAAAGAAACAAACGATAATAAAAAGTGTTAATTATGTTTTGTCCTTATTATAAAAATAAAGATGTTTTTGATGGCTTTAACAGTATAATATAGGCACTTGGTGGTAAACCAATGACAGAAGAGGAATTTAGGTCCGCAGAGCTGAGAAATCAGCGAAGCGGGCTTGACTACTCCGCTATGGAAGCAGCCTATAAAGCCTATCATGCTAATAATGGCAATCTTATGGATTTAGCTCCAAATGGCTAGCCGTCATTAGTATTCCAATAGCTATTGTAGATATACAATGGTGATGTAAATAAAGCCATAAAAGCTAAAACTAATTTATATTCAAAGACGTTTAGAAAACACTTTGGAGATTGGCTTAGTGATAGTATCAGTAAGGATAAGATTGATATTAACGGAGAGCCTATACTTCCTTTCGGTGAATCATTAGAAAAAGCAAAAGCTTCCGCTTCTCTTAGATCAAAGATTGGAATACAAAATAAATTCAAAGGAGCTAATATATATTCGACTTTCGGGGAATCTATATCAAGTGTTTTATAGAGTGGCAAAGAATAGTCTAGTAAAGATATTGTTTCAAGATTCTCATAGTTAAGATTATTCTCTCCATAGAATGAGAAGCTTGCAGAAATATTACAGAATCACAAAATACCTACTGTCTTTAAAAATCACGAAGATGGTAGTTTAATGAAGACTTATACAGTAAATGGTAAGAGCGCAATATCTATTGACCCATAGTTAGCTAACAATGTATCTAATCAGTATTTAGCCGATACGTATTTACACGAGATAGTACACGCTATAACAACCGATCCTATAAACAACGCGAAGACTAAGGAAGATATTAAATTTAGAGACCATAATAGAAAGGTATATAATATATTTAACAAACTATTCCCTAAGGAGTTATTTAGTAGAATGGATATGTCTGGTCTTTATTATTGTCTTGAAAACGAAAAAGAGTTCGCTTCTGAATTTGCTACAAGATAGGATGTAAGAAACATGTTGTATTAGAGAGCTATTCTAGAAGATAAAAAGAACAATAGGGCTCCTATACTCGCATTAAAAAGCCTCATTAACAGCTTATCTAGATTATTGGCAAATAGCAACATATTTAATACAAATAAAGACCAATTAAAGCTGTATCAGAGGATTGCTGCATCTTACCTATTCAATAGACCTGTACTTAAATTTGAAGGTTTACAGGCGTCTAAAATAATACAGGAAGTATATAAATCTTTAGATAATTCAGTATTGTCTAATGATCAAATACAGTAGACTAGGGAAGATTTAATTAGAGCTACTAACTACGCAGAAGTTAATAATTCTATGCGAGTTGATAGAATTAACGATAGAGACCTCGGTCTTAATATGCAAGACTCGGAAGAAGTAGCATAGAAAAGAATAGAGGAGATGTGCAAGAATATAGCTACCGCTTTATCAAAGAGATAGGCTGCTATTAAGGTTTCTTAGCTTCCAGATGAGTATAAGAGTGAGAATATAGAGATACTTAGGTCGTAGGTGTAGTCTTTTAAAGACCGTCTTGGAGGAACGTTTTACTCAATAGCTAGCCTTGTTTAGTAGATAGCTCCTCAGCTTCTTGTTGATTCTAAAAAGATACATAAGATAAGACAAGAGAATATGACTATAAGCGATGCTGAGTACATGTTCTTAACGCATGATAACTTCGGTACGTATTAGAAGATTTTATCAGAAATAAATAGTGCTCTTAATTCTCCTACTGTAATAGATTTGCTTATAAGGGAATTGTAGGACAAACCACAATAGGATAGAGCTACCGTTAATGATATACAAAGAATAATATAGATTGTACAGAGCTCTGAAGCTGTGGCTGCAGACGCTACATCTCTTATGTCTGAGATTCTTATCAATAACATGAAGAAGAGATTTGCTTAGATAGGCAACGAAGTACACTCTCCTACAATAGCTGATTATATCAACCATCTTAAGACAATAGGTTATGATACTAGTTGGTTCTATACTACTGTAGGTTCTATGGATTCTGCAAAAGATGAATCTTTAAGAGCAATGGCTTACCTTATAGACAAAGCTACACATAAAGCTGATAGAGATACTCATGACAGAGTTGTGGAGCTTATGTAGCTTAAAGAATAGCTTAAGTTTGGAGAAAGTGTTCTCGATCTTTACGAAGTTGATGACAACGGATTTACTACAGGTTATTTGGTAAGAAACTTGAATTATGGCAAGTTCTTTAGAAAGAGACAAGAGTTCATGGAGAAGCTTAACCTCAAATACGGATTAGACCCATCTAATAGAGAATAGCCAAAAGGCGAAGATGGAATTAAATGGAGCAAAGAAGTAAATGATTGGTTAAGTAAAAACTGTCACAGAAAGTACAAGAAAGAATACTATGAAGCGTTCGCCAATCTTTCTGCAGATACTATGAGAGCACGTGATTCTATTCAGATACAAATTAAGGCTATAAAATCTGGATGTAAAGATGAATTTGGAAACTATCATTTTGATAGGCTTACGGATTCCGAATGGAATACACTTAGAGGTTTGTATATACAAAAGAAGCAATTAGCTTCAGATTACGATATAAATGGAGAGCTTAAGATAGAAGGAACTCCGGAATATCGTATAGCTAAAGAGCTCTAGAAGTTAAACGAAACACTCTTTAACTCTTCTGATAAAGTTAAGAAGGATACAAAGAGATGGCAGGCTGACAGAAATAGAGTAATCCAGGAATGTGGTGGTCTCGAAGAGATGGCTAAAGGTGAAGATGGTAATTTTGATTTTGCTAAACTTAGAAAATGGGATTCAAGGAATAGTAAGACTAGACTCAAGGTAAATGAAGAGACTGGTAAAGCATTACTGTGGGAGACTATTGATAATGAGGCAGAAAAACCTGTATATGCAATAATTGTAGACGGAGTAAGCGATCATGGTGCTAGATATGAAGAGCTGCAACAGTAGAAGTATAATATACTGTCTACATACAGAGATTATAACACCGGTGATATAAACCCTTCTAAATTATAGAAGTCTATATAGAACAAGATACAGGCTATAGATAAAGAGCTTGCCAAGATTAGAAAATAGGCTGTAAGAGAGGATAAAGACATAAAGAAACTTGCTAAAAATCGTGCAAAAATTTTTAGAAAATACGCAAAGTCTTCATTGACTGATGTGTACAAAGAAATGCATAGATTAGCTGTTCTTAGAGACAAGGAAGAACCTGGATATCTTGAGACATTCGAGAGAAATACTGGTAGACTTGTAGAAGATGTAGAAGGAGAAATATCATGGCAGGCTAAACCTTGGTTTAGAAAAGTTGTAGCAAAGTAGGCTTACTATGATAGATTTATGGAGGTTCTGCCAGGAGATGGTTATCTTAATTCTGATGAGAATAACGATTTGCTGGATAAGGATTTTGATGAGAGTTTTGGATAGGCATTTGTACCAAAGAAGGAATTATACGACAACTCTAAGCAGTATAATAAGATCATGAAATCTAAGACTCTTAAAGCTCTTTATGATAAGACTTATCAAACAATCAAAGAGTCTAACGAGTTATAGATAAATAGAAACTATGTAGATAATTATCTTCTTCCATAGATAACAGGTTCATTCTTCAAATACCTTAAAAAACACAGTGGTAAATGGAGAATGGCTTGGGATTTTATTAAAACTAGTAATGTCGACCCATCTTCTTCTGGAGGTGCTCTTAGAGAGTATTTTAAAGATACTGTTGGTATTGGAGAGAAAGGATGGGAACAAGACGGTTCGTATGGACAGTTTATTGATTAGGCCTTGTCTGATTAGGATTAGTTCGGAGATATCATTAATTCTAAAGATCCTACATTTGGTAGTGAAATTAGTGGAGAGCGTCCAGATGGTAGACAGCTTAACATGATACCACAATACTACACTAGAAGGCTTAAGGACGCATCATAGCTTTCGTCTGACCTGATAGGCATACTTGGAGAGTACTATAACCAATCTTAGAAGTATAAGAATAAGAAATAGATAGAGGCTACGTGTGAATCTATGGTTGATATGATTGAGAATAGAAATCATGAGAAAGTATCAATTACAGGTAGTATAGGCAATCTTAAGAGAACCACTAGGAACGTTACGGGAAAGTCTTCTAATACATACAAAGCTGCTAGAAAATTCTTGGATATGAATCTATACAACATACGTTCATCAAGGATGTAGGTCAATATATTCGGTAGATAGGTTAACATGGGTAAGGTTGCTCAGTTGTTTAGAGCAGCCACGACACTTATAAACCTTGGCTGCAATATAGCTGTAGCTGGTACTGGTTTTACTACTGCTACATGGGCTCATATTGTAAATACTATAGTTGGATAGAAGTATAGCTTTTCTAATGCTTGTGCTGCTACTAGATTTGTCTTACATCATTTAGTTGAAAATGGTATGGGTGCTAAATATATCGAGAACCATAACTCTAAAGACCTTTTAATGCTTATAATGGAGCATTTTAATATAGCTAGTTAGCTTGAGAGAAAAATGAAGGACTCAAACAGAAATAAGTACATAAATGTCATAACTCACAACTGGGCGTTTGGCGGTCTTACTATGTTTGATTTCTGCGCTAAAGCTCCTATAGCTATTGCTACTATAATGTCTTACAGATATTACAATGGCGAGTTTACAACTAAGGATGATATTATGATGAATAACATCCTTAATCCAGAAGAAGCTAAAAGATAGATTAAAGAGTGGAAGAAAGGTAAAAGCTTACTGTCTATAATAAAAGAAGAGGATGGCAAACTTACTATAGATAAATAGTATTACAAACCGTATAAGTAGATAGAGGAAACACTTCATTCTAGAGTTGAAAGATATGCAGAGAATGCCGATGGTATGGCTACCGAATCTCAGAAAGCAGCTATTACAACAAACGCATTAGGAGCAGCTGTATTAGTTCACAGACAGTATTTCCCTCTTATGCTTCAGGAAAGATTTGGAGACACTGTGTGGGACAATTCGACACAGCAGTTCAAAGGCGGTTCATTTAGGTCTGGATTACAATTACTTAATATATTATCTAAAGGATACTCAGACGAAGTAAACCTTTAGAATTTCTAGGTGAACAGAAAGAAATCAATCTTAACTGGTCTTGCAACAGGCGCAGCATTAGGCTCATTCTTGCCTGTTGTTGGCCCTATGGCTGGCGTTGCTATAGGTTCTGCGCTTGGTGCATTATTGGGCGCCAGAGCGAAAAATTCGAGGTCTTTACAGAAATATTTGTATGACAATTCATCAGAAAGTTAGGCTAGATTGTGTAGATTTAGACGTCAGCAATTAAAACGTCTTGCAACTGAAATTGCTTTATACAAATTAGTTGTTTGCCCTGCTGTTGCCTTAATATGTGCATATGCAGATTCTGATGATGATAATAAATTAATGTAGTTGCTTGCATATATTGCTGTGCGTACAAAATGGGAGGTATTTACTCCTTACCGTTTCGATGATGCGTTAAATAACTTCAAATCAGTATCCGCGTAGACCGGTACTTTGGACGCCATTTAGAACGTTGCAAAATCCGTTCCAGAATACGCATTATATTCCATTATGCCTAGAGGATCGCTATTGGATACTTTCCTAGGTGGCTCCATCGACGATTACGATTCAAGTATATAGCGTGGAATTTACTCTGATTACAATATTCCATTTACAGATACTGAATGGAATAAAGCTTCAAGAGATTTATTTAAAGCAACACCATTTCATCATGCTTATGAACAAATTCTTGATTCAAAGAGTAAAAGAAGCTATTACGAAAATCAAATCATTCAAAATAAATCTTCAGATGACCAATTGTATAATTGGGCTTTAGATAAGTTTAGTAAATAATAAAAATACCCCGACTGCTCTCACGAGTGGCCGGGGTTTATTTATTCACTAATTCAAAACTTCCGGGGAATAATATCCCCAGTATATTGCGTTGTCAACTACATTTTGCTTTGTTAAGATATCGAAACCACCTTGCTCTATGCAAGACATTTCTGCTTTCTTTGCTTTCGGTATCTCATACAAGACTTCGAGAAGCACTTTATTATTAGCTTCTACATCAATCTTAGAGTCGAAATAATATTCATACTCAGATTGCTTGTATATCCAATAACGTTGTGCAACAGAAATAGGATTATAAAGAAGTCGTATATACTTCTTTTCTCCTACTGTAACTATTTCTGAAGAATAAAGAGCATTTGTAGTCAGTAATTCCTTATTTGTTATTATGTAAGGAATTACAAATACAGAGTTGTTTTTAAACTTCTCTTTATTAAACATTCAAAATTGCTGCTTCTAATTCTTCACCTGTAGCACAATTCTCGAAATCGTCTACGTTAAGTGTATTCTCAAGATTCATAACGTTAAATGTGTTTTCTAACACTTCAACATTCAAAGTTTCGTTTTTCATTTTACTTATAGGTTTAAAGTTTCACTACCGTCTCCAGTGTAATAATCGTAGCTATGTTCCCAGTTACCTGTTCCTAAATGCCATAAGTACACTTTCATAAAATCATGTATTGTTACACCTCTAGAAGTAACTTGAGGCGTAAATAATCTGAATACTCTTATCTCATTGCTACCTGTTGTATCGATAGCTATGATATAGAATTCAAATCTCCATTTGTCAATTTCATCATTGCTTAATTCTAACACATTGGTCAGATACCAATATACTGCTTCCTGATAAAAACACAATTGCCTACAGTAATCAAATTCTTTCATACTGTCTTCAAAGTGCCACAACTTAGCTGTAGTTTTGATATCCATAATTGTACACGTTCTTGTATCAAAGTTAAATGTACAACTATCAAGCAATGATTTACATGCAACAGGAGTATAGGCTCCATGATTCAATTCGTCTGTAATCCAGTAATCCCAGTTTATCTGGAACTCATGGTATACGTGTATACTGCCATGCTCACCAGCTCTTCGTATTAGTTGTCTTGCTAACTTATGCTCTCCAACATTATGCTGAATCTTCATAAGCTGATCTAAGTCATACTGAGATATAAGTATTTTCTTAGACTTAATAGCTTCGATATAATCCTTATACTCTACGCTTATTTTAAGCGCTTCTGAGAGGATTTTATCTTCGCTCTTGCCAACTATACTATAAGACTTACGATAAGCCTCTGAGAGCTGTTTATTTAGCTCTATTTCAATGGTATTTATTAAGTTTTCGCAGAACTTTTGTGCCTGTGCACTTTTAGGCTTATCGCCATCGAACAGAACGTAATCATTCCAGAATTGATCTGGCTGAAGCAGGAACTCGTGTATCATTGTTCCTTTACGTAACTGTGGCAAATCTAAGCCTTTCTCTTTACCATCTAACATATTACGAAAATAGGCCGGCCCTTTATTCAAGAACCAGCCTATCGCGCTGTTACTGATGCGCGATCCGTCTTCGTAGTATGGAATGTCGTATTCCGGTATTTTGTACTCTGGTGTAATCATTAGCATTCTGCACAACAACAATCACAGTTGATGTCTTTAGAGAACATCTTCTTGGCATTCTTTGAACAATTAGTTTTACAAGAACGAGAATGAGGCTTTATAGTACCTTTTGAAGAAAGGTTCATATCCTCAAATAACTCTTCGAATGTAGTAGTAGGATAATCGTTCGCCTCTTTCACAAAAGACGCAATGTTATCAAAGCTACACACTTCGAAGTTATCCTTGATAAAGTCTGTCAAAGACTTAACCTCTTTCTTGTCGTTAAGCTTATCGTTCAATACCTCCATTATAAGAGATGGAGACATTTCGTCAAACTCACGCCAATAACGGATACGAGAACAACGATCTATCAGATACTCTGATATTTTATCATCATCGTTACAAGTAAACAAAATCATGTGCTTACCCTTGGTATCAGAGCCATCCAATACCTGTAATAATACAGAATCATCGTAATCCTCAAGGACTTTATCAAGCTCGTCAAACAAGAAGCAAACACTTGTATTGCCAAGCTTTTCTACAAGATTTCGAAGGATATATGGACGTATGTGTTTGTCTATATTTATAATTGGAAGTCCGCTCTTATTGGCAATTACCTTAGCCATTACGGTTTTTCCAGATCCTTTTAATCCTGCAAGCATTACACCAGTAAATCCACTCTCAGACAAGTTGTAACTATTAATAACTTTATCTATGAATCGTTCGTCACGCTGTGTACAATATACCTTAGAAGGCAAAGATAAGCCACTAGTTTCCTCGAGAGAAATAGCATCAGTATAACGATCTACGTCAATATTGTAAACCATTCCTGGAGTCAAATCACACTCAAGTCCTTCTGTGTTAAACTTAAAGTTTATACTCTTACCTACTTTCAAAAATTTCTTTTCCATATTTACTGATATTATAATACTCAAATATTGGTTTTTATCTCTTCTATCATCTCGTCTACCTGTTTATGGTTACGAACAAGATAGCATTTCATTTTACTTCGATGGCGTTTAAGATAATGCTTAAACAATTTCCATCTAAGAGGGAATGAATCTCCCATAAGACCTTTGCATTCTACTACAAACCCTTTTCCTATGAAGTCAGGTAGATATGTTAAGGGTCTTATTTTTTCACCTAAATAATCGAACTTGTCCAGTAATACGAAATGCTTTGGCTCATATTTAACTGGTATTCCAGCTTTCATAAAAGCTTCATAAGTATAGCATTCGAGTTTGCTCCTAAAATGGAGACCATACTTATCGACCTTAGTCGCATTCCGTACCCTACCTTTAGATTTCTTGCCTATCATAATAAAAATTCTTTCCCCTTATCTTGGATACAGAAGTTCTATTAAAATAGACAATTTCGCCGTCAGTTACTTTTTGTTCACCTTCGTGATGGACGCACGCACATATACAACCATCATCGCTATAACTATCCCAAATAGTCATCTGCAACTTATTCGGAAGACAAATGCGCATAAACCCACCTTTACTAAGGTGAATTTTCTTAGTCAGCTTCTTTGTAAGCCATTTATGCAATAGAGGAGACATTACTGCACCTCCCAGCACACCAAGCAGGCATCCTATTACTACATCAATCATATTTCTGTAACGTTTTTGTTAACCAGTCTTTCATGGTGCTAAATCCGTTGTCACGAACAGCATCTGATAGATCTTTGGCTTTAAATTTCTTATTAATGAAAAAAGCATCTATTTTGTATTGTTTACTGTACTGTCTAGCCTTACTCATACCGGTTTTATCTCTATCATATAGTATAACTATATGTTTCCATTTGGAACGTAGAGACCTGAGTATGTCTTCAGGTATAAATACAGTTTCACTAGCAGCAGCTATTGCATTAAAACCCATCTCGTAGCAACACATGACATCTTTCAATGACTTTGTTATTATGAGTAGGTCGCCTCCTTCCTTAGGCAATTCGGATAATCCCTGTACGTGCCGATTTGTCAGATTGGTACGCCATTTAGTAAACTTGGAAGCAAGTGGACGATAAATCTTAAACTTATCATACACTTTATATGCATACATAGGACTATTTTCTTTGTAGATACTTCGGACGATACTATTACAAAGAAAGTATTTAATGCTGAATACATTGAACTTTTTTAGGGTATCAATATGTATTCCAAACTGTTTCCAGTATTGTTTGTCTACATTGGTAAACGGCTGTCGAATTATTCCGATATCGGTATCTCCTTTCGGAGTATCGTACGTATTTGTCCTTACGGTTGTATTAGGATTTATTCTGCGTACGACTCTCAATAATTCTCGTTCAAGTTCTTCTCTAGTCGTTATACCTTTGTATTCTTTTAGGAACTTTAAAGAGTTTCCACACTCTCCGGTTCCAAGGTCTTTCCATAATAGTCCTCCAGTTTTGGAATGAAATATTCCAAATGAAGGATTCTTATCTCCAGACCTTAAAGGACTATTCATAAGCTTTCCAACTTTGAACTGTCCTAGACAATACGTATAGATGTCTAAATCATTCACTTTGTCCAAGATATCTCTTAAGGACATAGTGATCGCTGTTCTAGTACTATACATAACTTATAAGTTAGTCCACGGCAAGGAATCGAACCTTTATAATTTCCGTACAGAGCACGTTATTATATGCCATATCTAGAATGCACCGTGGTAATAAAATTGTGGAGAGTACCGGAATCGAACCGGCAAGACACGCACTCGTTGTCGTCAACCAGATGTCTGCAGACTTACTCCCCTTGTAATTTGGCACGTGTGGTTGGAATCGAACCAACAAAACGAAGCGGTCTTTTCTGACCACTACCCAGGCTTGCCAATACTGTGTACACACGCAAAATGAGCAGTTTAATGACATACTCAGGTCTAGAACAACACTTTGGATAGTTTACGGACATATCCAGGTCGGGATTAAGGGTATCCAACCCGCACTTACGTAGCGTACACGCGTTTGAAATCTAGTGCCAGAAAACCTGACATCTTAGACAAATATCGGCCTTCACAGGTGGACAGGATTATTACTTTCACAAGCTGTAATCCTACTTGTCATAGTAAAGAACTGTGGCTCTGTGGGGAATCGAACCCCACTGGACTTTTGTAACTATTTAAAATACGCGCCGATAAAAACGTCTTATGGTAGTTTTCGCATACGTCCATGCATATGTCTCACGACACCCTTGCGAGCCTTATTGGAGGCATTTCACCTCCAAAGGGTAACTGAATTACCTAGCTCCACC